>Ga0213876_10000023_pt1 | contig 255370 bp, 220 predicted proteins | sample BarmaccomBMRX_R9_FD_160113 | JGI IMG/M metagenome (GOLD analysis project Ga0213876, IMG submission 160113) | Root-associated microbial communities from Barbacenia macrantha in rupestrian grasslands, the National Park of Serra do Cipo, Brazil - RX_R9 | ecosystem: Host-associated > Plants >... | reverse complement strand
CTACGTTCAGACCAAAAATAAGGTACAAGGCGGTGTCGCTAACGGCAGACTCGAATACACCATCACTTATCAATAATCGGCGACCTGGCGACATGTACGCCAGGTGCACCATTTCCCCGTTTTTTTCATCGGAAAAACGCCCTAACGCAAATTAAATTCTCAGAAAGACGTTTCCAGACAGTACTTCATATTATCTCCATTTTTCTGACGCCTGCTCTCACTAAACTAGTATTATTTCAGGCAATGTTTCTGGATGAGATACGAATAAAGATGAAAGGCAGAAAGTCTTCCCGCCTGGTGATAGCAGCAGTGGTGGTCATTGCGGGCATTGCCGCTATTTGGTACGGGTTCAGCCACAAGGAAACAACGCCTGCGGCAGGGGCAACAAACGGGCAGACGCAGCGTTCGGGAGCGGGCGGTGGCCGTCATGGTATGCGTGGCGGCGCGCTGCCGCCGGTACAGGCAGCAACGGCAACGCAACAAGCGGTACCTCAATATCTTACGGGTCTTGGGACGGTAACGGCCGCCAACACGGTGACAGTCCGCAGCCGCGTGTCCGGGCAGTTGCAGGCCATTCATTTTCAAGAAGGCCAACAAGTGAAAGCCGGTTCCCTGCTGGCGGAAATCGACCCGAGCGAATTTAAAGTCGCACTGGCACAGGCGCAGGGTCAGTTAGCCAAAGATAAAGCCACCCTTGCCAACGCCCAGCGGGATCTCGCCCGCTATCAGCAACTGGTTAAAACCAACCTGGTCTCTCGTCAGGATCTGGATACTCAGCAGGCGTTAGTCAGTGAAACCCAGGGCACCATCAAAGCCGATGAAGCGTCTGTCGCCAGCGCCCAGCTCCAGCTCGACTGGAGCCGCATTGTCGCCCCTATCGACGGACGCGTCGGCCTCAAACAGGTGGATATCGGCAACCAGATCTCCAGCAGCGATACCACCGGCATTGTAGTGTTGACCCAGACGCACCCCATTGATCTGGTGTTCACCCTGCCGGAAAACGACATCGCCACCGTTATCAAAGCGCAAAAAGCCGGGCAAACGCTACGTGTCGAAGCATGGGACCGTACGAACAAACAGAAACTTACCACCGGCACGCTATTAAGCCTCGATAACCAGATTGATGCCACCACAGGGACTATCAAGCTGAAAGCCCGCTTTGATAACCAGGATGACACCCTCTTCCCGAACCAGTTTGTGAATGCGCGCATGCTCGTCTCCACCCAGGAAAACGCAGTTGTCATCCCAACTGCCGCCCTACAGATGGGTAACGAAGGGAATTTCGTCTGGGTGCTCAACGATAAAAACCAGGTCAGCAAACACACGGTGACGCCGGGTATTCAGGACAGTCAAAAAGTGGTGATCGCCGCCGGGCTTTCCGCCGGTGATCGCGTGGTGACGGACGGGATCGATCGCCTGACCGAAGGGGCGACAGTGGAAGTGGTCGACGCCAAAAGCGCTGACCAGATGCCCGCCAAACGCGAACGTCCGTCGAAAGGAGCGCAGTCCTGATGCAGTTGCTTCCGCCAGGCAGAACCGGCGGCCCGTCGCGCCTGTTCATTATGCGCCCTGTCGCCACCACCCTTTTGATGGTGGCGATCTTGCTCGCCGGGATCATCGGCTACCGCTTCCTGCCTGTCTCCGCGTTGCCGGAAGTGGACTACCCCACCATTCAGGTCGTGACGCTCTACCCCGGTGCGAGCCCGGATGTGGTCACCTCCGCGATTACCGCCCCGCTGGAACGTCAGTTTGGTCAGATGTCGGGCCTCAAGCAGATGTCATCGCAAAGCTCCGGCGGCGCATCGGTGATTACGCTACAGTTCCAGTTAACGCTGCCACTTGATGTTGCCGAGCAGGAAGTTCAGGCGGCAATGAACGCCGCTAACAGCCTGCTGCCCTCTGACCTGCCTAACCCACCGGTGTACAGCAAGGTAAACCCTGCGGATCCGCCGATCATGACCCTGGCCGTCACCTCCTCCGCCATGCCGATGACGCAGGTTGAAGATATGGTGGAAACCCGCGTGGCGCAGAAAATCTCGCAGGTCTCAGGCGTCGGCCTGGTCACGCTTGCCGGGGGGCAGCGCCCTGCCGTACGCGTCAAACTCAATGCGCAGGCGGTGGCGGCCCTTGGGTTGACCAGCGAAACGGTCCGCACCGCGATCAGCAACGCGAACGTGAATTCCGCTAAAGGGAGCCTCGATGGTCCGGCCCGCGCCGTCACCCTGTCCGCGAATGACCAGATGCAATCCGCCGAGGAGTACCGGCGACTGATTGTGGCGTATCAGAATGGCGCCCCCATCCGCTTAGGCGATATCGCAACCGTTGAACAGGGGGCGGAAAATAGCTGGCTTGGGGCGTGGGCCAACAAACAGCAGGCGATTGTCATGAACGTTCAGCGCCAGCCGGGCGCAAACATCATCAACACCGCCGACAGTATCCGCGCCATGCTGCCGCAATTGACCAGCAGCCTGCCGAAATCGGTTGAAGTGAAAGTGCTGTCAGACCGCACCACCAATATCCGCGCCTCGGTCTCCGATACCCAGTACGAACTGATGCTGGCTATCGCGCTGGTGGTCATGATCATCTATCTGTTCCTGCGTAATGTCCCGGCCACTATCATTCCGGGCGTCGCCGTGCCGCTCTCGCTGATAGGCACCTTCGCGGTCATGGTATTCCTGGATTTCTCCATCAATAACCTGACGCTGATGGCGCTCACCATCGCCACCGGTTTTGTGGTGGATGACGCCATCGTGGTCATTGAGAATATCTCGCGCTATATCGAAAAAGGCGAGAAGCCGCTGGCTGCCGCCCTTAAAGGGGCTGGCGAAATCGGCTTTACCATCATCTCGCTGACCTTCTCGCTGATTGCCGTACTGATCCCGCTGCTGTTTATGGGCGATATCGTCGGGCGACTGTTCCGCGAATTTGCCGTTACCCTGGCGGTGGCGATTTTAATCTCGGCAATTGTCTCGCTAACTCTGACACCAATGATGTGCGCACGCATGTTGAGCGCGGAATCGTTGCGTAAACAGAACCGTTTTTCCCGCGCGTCAGAGCGTTTTTTCGAACGGGTGATTGCCGCTTACGGTCGGCTGCTCGCCAAAGTGCTCAACCATCCATGGCTGACGCTGAGTGTCGCTATAACAACCCTGCTACTGTCCGTTTTGCTGTGGATAGTGATCCCGAAAGGTTTCTTCCCGGTACAGGATAACGGCATCATCCAGGGGACGTTACAGGCACCGCAGTCGGCGTCGTTTGCCAGTATGGCGGAGCGCCAGCGCCAGGTCTCGGATATCGTGCTCAAGGATCCGGCAGTGCAAAGCCTGACCACCTTTGTCGGTGTGGACGGCACCAATCCGGCGCTCAACAGCGCGCGTCTACAGATCAACCTTAAACCGCTTAGCGAACGTGACGATCGCGTGCCGGTGGTGATTGAACGTTTACAGCAGTCGGTGGCGAAAATACCCGGCGCAGCGCTCTATCTGCAACCGACGCAGGATTTGACCATCGATACCACGGTCAGCCGCACGCAATATCAGTTTACCCTGCAGGCAAACTCCCTGACGGCCCTGAGCGAATGGGTGCCACAGTTGATGGACAAATTGCAGGCTTTGCCGCAGCTCGCTGATGTCAGCAGTGACTGGCAGGACCAGGGGCTGGTGGCGTATGTCAATGTGGATCGCGACAGCGCCAGCCGCCTTGGTATCAGCATGTCCGATGTGGACAATGCCCTGTACAACGCTTTCGGTCAGCGTCTGATCTCCACGATCTATACCCAGGCGAATCAGTATCGCGTGGTGCTGGAACACAACACCGCGCAAACGCCGGGGCTGGCGGCGCTGGATAATATCCGCCTTGCCAGTAGCAGCGGCGGTACCGTGCCACTGAGTTCGATAGCCAAAATCGAGCAGCGTTTCGCACCGCTGTCGATTAACCACCTGGATCAGTTCCCCTCCACCACCATCTCCTTTAACGTGGCGGAAGGTCACTCCCTGGGCGAAGCAGTGCAGTCAATTATCGATAGTGAGAAGACGCTCAACCTGCCGACCGACATCACCACCCAGTTCCAGGGCAGTACCCTGGCGTTCCAGGCCGCGCTCGGCAGCACCGTCTGGCTGGTAGTTGCCGCCGTGGTGGCGATGTATATCGTGCTGGGCGTGTTGTATGAGAGCTTTATTCACCCGGTCACCATTTTGTCTACCCTGCCAACCGCAGGGGTCGGCGCTCTGCTGGCGCTGATGATTGCCGGGAGCGAGCTGGACGTTATCGCCATCATCGGCATCATTTTGCTGATTGGTATCGTCAAGAAAAACGCCATCATGATGATTGATTTCGCCCTCGCCGCCGAACGTGAAGAGGGGATGTCGCCACGCGATGCCATCTTCCAGGCCTGTCTGTTACGTTTTCGTCCGATCCTGATGACCACCCTGGCAGCATTGCTGGGCGCGCTGCCGCTGATGCTGAGTACCGGCGTTGGGGCGGAACTGCGCCGTCCGTTGGGGATTGGTATGGTGGGCGGTTTGATGGTGAGCCAGGTGCTGACGCTGTTCACCACCCCGGTTATCTATCTGCTCTTTGACCGACTCGCTCTCTCTCTGCGTCGCCGCTTCCCGCGCCGTGAAGAGGAGGCGTAAATGAAGTTTTTCGCCCTCTTCATTTACCGCCCGGTGGCAACGATACTGATCTCCGTTGCCATTACGCTCTGCGGCGTTCTGGGTTTCCGACTGTTGCCGGTGGCCCCGCTGCCGCAGGTGGATTTCCCGGTCATCATGGTCAGCGCCTCGTTGCCGGGAGCCTCGCCGGAAACCATGGCCTCGTCGGTTGCGACCCCGCTGGAGCGTTCGCTTGGGCGTATCGCCGGGGTCAACGAAATGACGTCGTCCAGTTCGCTTGGCAGTACGCGTATCATTCTGGAGTTTAACTTTAACCGCGATATCAACGGCGCGGCGCGTGATGTCCAGGCGGCGCTGAACGCGGCGCAAAACCTGTTGCCGAGCGGCATGCCGAGCCGTCCGACCTATCGCAAAGCCAACCCGTCTGCCGCACCGATTATGATCCTGACGCTCACCTCCGATACCTATTCGCAGGGGGAGCTGTATGATTTCGCCTCTACGCAACTGGCGCAAACCATCTCGCAGATCGATGGCGTCGGAGATGTCGATATCGGTGGGAGTTCGCTGCCCGCCGTGCGCGTTGGCTTAAACCCGCAGGTGCTGTTTAACCAGGGTGTCTCGCTGGATGCGGTGCGTACCGCCATAACCCAGGCCAACGTTCGTCGCCCACAAGGGGCGATTGAAGACGCAACCCACCGCTGGCAAGTGCAGACCAATGACGCGCTGAAAACCGCCGCCGCTTACCAGCCGCTGATCATCCATTACAAAAATGGCGCAGCCGTCCGTCTGAGTGATGTCGCGTCGGTGACCGACTCCGTTCAGGATATTCGTAACGCCGGGATGACCAACGCTAAACCCGCCATTTTGCTGATGATCCGCAAACTGCCGGAAGCCAACATCATTCAGACGGTGGACAGCATCCGCGCTCGCCTGCCGGAATTGCAAAAGACCATTCCGGCGGCGATTGACCTGCAGATTGCCCAGGACCGCTCGCCGACTATCCGTGCCTCCCTCGCGGAAGTGGAGCAGTCGCTGGTGATCTCGGTCGTGCTGGTTATCCTGGTGGTCTTCCTGTTTCTGCGTTCCGGCCGGGCGACGCTGATCCCCGCAGTGGCAGTCCCGGTGTCGCTGATCGGTACTTTCGCCGCCATGTACCTGTGCGGTTTTAGCCTTAATAACCTCTCGCTGATGGCACTGACCATCGCCACCGGTTTCGTGGTCGATGACGCCATCGTGGTTCTGGAGAATATTTCCCGTCACCTGGAAGCTGGCATGAAACCGCTGCAGGCGGCACTGCAGGGAACGCGGGAAGTCGGCTTTACGGTGCTCTCGATGAGTATCTCGCTGGTCGCGGTGTTCTTGCCGCTCTTGCTGATGGAAGGGCTGCCGGGGCGCCTGCTGCGGGAGTTTGCCGTCACCCTTTCGGTGGCCATCGGCATATCACTGGCTATCTCGCTCACCCTCACGCCGATGATGTGCGGTTGGTTGCTGCGTAGCCGCAAATCCCCGACCGCCACACGCAACAAGGGCATTGGTCGCCTGCTTCTCGGTCTACAGCGCGCCTATGCAAAATCACTCAAATGGGTGTTGAACCACGCGCGCCTGGTGGGGCTGGTTCTGATTGGCACCATCGCGCTGAATATCTGGATGTATATCAGCATTCCGAAAACCTTCTTCCCGGAGCAGGACACCGGCATCCTGATGGGCGGTATTCAGGCGGATCAGAGTATTTCGTTCCAGGCGATGCGCATTAAGTTGCAGGACTTTATGAAAATCATCCGCGACGATCCCGCCGTGGATAACGTGACGGGCTTTACCGGCGGCTCGCGGGTCAACAGCGGCATGATGTTTATTACCCTTAAGGCACGCAGTGTACGCAATGAAACTGCCCAACAGGTTATCGACCGTCTGCGAGGAAAGCTCGCCAAAGAGCCTGGCGCCAGTCTGTTTTTGGTGGCGGTCCAGGATATCCGCGTGGGTGGACGACAATCCAATGCCAGTTATCAGTACACGCTGCTCTCCGACGATCTTGGCGCTTTGCGTGAGTGGGAGCCGAAAATCCGCAAAGCGCTCGCCTCGCTGCCGGAGCTGGCGGACGTAAACTCCGACCAGCAGGATAACGGCGCGGAGATGAACCTGACTTATGATCGCGAAAGCATGTCGCGCCTGGGGATCAACGTACAAGAGGCCAACAGCCTGCTGAACAACGCCTTCGGCCAGCGGCAGATTTCCACCATCTACCAGCCGCTTAACCAGTACAAAGTGGTGATGGAAGTCGATCGACGCTATACCCAGGACATTAGCGCGCTGGATAAGATGTTTGTCATTAATAGCGAAGGTAAACCTATTCCGCTGTCCTATTTTGCCCGCTGGCAACCGGCGAACGCCCCACTGTCGGTCAACCATCAGGGGCTATCGGCGGCGTCCACGATTTCGTTCAACCTGCCCACAGGGATGTCGCTATCCGAAGCGAGTGACGCAATTGACCGCGCCATGACCCAACTGGGGGTGCCTTCGACGGTGCGTGGCAGTTTCGCCGGAACTGCGCAAGTCTTTCAGCAAACCATGAACTCGCAGGTGATCCTGATTATCGCTGCGATCGCGACAGTCTATATTGTGCTGGGCATTCTTTATGAGAGTTACGTACATCCGTTGACGATCCTCTCGACCTTGCCCTCAGCCGGTGTCGGGGCGCTACTGGCGCTGGAGCTGTTTGGCGCGCCATTCAGTCTGATTGCGTTAATAGGCATTATGCTATTGATTGGTATAGTGAAAAAGAACGCCATCATGATGGTGGATTTTGCGCTTGAAGCCCAACGGAAGGGAAATCTGAACGCGGAAGAGGCGATTTTCCAGGCCTGTCTGCTGCGTTTCAGACCCATAATGATGACCACACTGGCGGCGCTGTTTGGCGCGCTTCCGCTGGTGATTTCGGGTGGCGACGGTTCCGAACTGCGCCAGCCGCTGGGGATAACCATTGTTGGCGGTCTGGTAATGAGTCAATTGCTGACACTGTATACCACTCCGGTGGTGTACCTGTTCTTTGACCGCCTACAACGCCGATTTGCCCGTAAACGCAGAGAGCCTGTAACAGAGTGACAGAACTACCCAAAAATGTGCGTTGGCAATTGTGGATTGTGGCGTTTGGCTTCTTTATGCAGTCGCTGGACACCACGATTGTCAACACCGCCCTGCCCTCCATGGCGCGAAGTCTGGGAGAAAGCCCGCTGCATATGCATATGGTGGTGGTCTCCTACGTGCTGACCGTTGCCATCATGCTGCCTGCCAGTGGCTGGCTGGCGGATCGCGTCGGTGTGCGTAATATCTTCTTTACCGCCATCGTTCTCTTTACCCTGGGTTCGCTGTTTTGCGCACAGGCCAACACGCTCAATGAACTGGTGATGGCCCGTGTATTACAGGGCGTTGGCGGCGCGATGATGGTGCCCGTCGGCAGGCTGACGGTGATGAAAATTGTCCCGCGCGATCAATACATGGCGGCAATGACCTTCGTCACCCTGCCCGGCCAGGTAGGGCCACTGCTCGGCCCGGCGTTAGGTGGCATTCTGGTGGAATATGCCTCCTGGCACTGGATCTTCCTGATTAACCTGCCCGTTGGTGTGGTGGGGGCGATAGCTACCCTGTGGTTAATGCCCAACTACACCTTACAAACCCGTCGTTTTGATCTCTTTGGCTTTTTGCTGCTGGCGTCGGGGATGGCAACGCTGACGCTGGCGCTCGACGGGCAAAAGGGGCTCGGGATTTCACCGCTGCTGCTCGGCCTTCTGGTGGCGGGCGGCGTGCTGGCGATTGTTATCTATCTGCTGCATGCCAAAGGCAATGCGGGAGCGCTGTTTAATCTGCGCCTGTTTCGTACGCCGTCATTCTCCCTTGGCCTGTGCGGCAGTTTCGCCGGGCGCATCGGCAGCGGCATGCTGCCCTTTATGACGCCGGTTTTTTTGCAGATTGGTCTGGGTTTTTCGCCATTTCATGCCGGGTTAATGATGATTCCGATGGTCATCGGCAGTATGGGAATGAAACGGATTGTCGTTCAGTTAGTCAACCGCTTTGGCTACCGTCGTGCGCTGGTGTGTTCAACGCTGGGTCTGGCCGCCGTCAGTCTGCTGTTTATGGGGACGGCGCTGATGGGCTGGTACGCCCTGCTTCCCTTTGTACTGTTCGCGCAGGGCATGATCAACTCCATGCGTTTTTCATCCATGAACACCCTGACACTGAAAGACCTGCCCGATGAACTGGCAAGCGGCGGCAACAGCCTGTTATCAATGATCATGCAGCTTTCGATGAGTATCGGCGTCACCGTCGCCGGGCTGTTATTGGGGCTGTTCGGCCAGCACAATCTGTCCGCCGACAGCGGCGTTGCCCATCACGTCTTTCTTTATACCTACTTGTGCATGGCGTTCATTATCGCCCTGCCCGCCTTTATCTTTGCCCGAGTCCCGAATGATGTCAGTCAGAACGTGGTCATTTCCCGGCGCAACAGGAGTCAATCATGAAAATCTGGCGACCCGGTATTACCGCTAAGCTCTTTCTGGCCATTTTCGCCACCTGTATCGTGCTGCTTATCAGTATGCACTGGGCCGTGCGCATCAGCTTTGAACGGGGTTTTATCGACTACATTAAACGCGGCAACGAACAGCGTCTGCAGTTGCTCAGCGATGCCCTGAGTGAGCAATACGCCCAGCATGGAGACTGGGGCTTTTTACGCAACAACGACCGCTTTATCTTCCAGATCCTGCGTTCATTCGAGCGTGACAATGAGCGTGAAGGGGGCCCTGGGGGCCCAGGGCCAGGGCCGGAACATGGTGATAATCATGAGCATGAGCCGCCGCCAGGCCCTCCGCCTGAACCCGGCAATGGTATGCCGCCACACGGCTGGCGGACACAATTTTGGGTGACTGACGCATCGGCGGAAGTGCTTGTTGGACCACGTAGCCCGGTACCGCCCGACGGGACACGGCGAGCCATTACGGTTAATGGTCAGCCTGTCGGCTGGGTCATCGCCTCGCCGGTGGAGCGCCTGACGCGCAATACCGATATTAACTTTGACCGTCAGCAGCGGCGCACAAGCTGGATGATTGTCGCGCTCTCGACCCTGCTGGCCGCGCTGGCCACCTTCCCACTGGCCCGCGGCCTGCTTGCACCGGTCAAACGGTTGGTTGACGGTACGCATAAGCTGGCCGCCGGGGATTTCTCTACCCGCGTTAACCCTGGCAGTCAGGATGAGTTGGGCAAGCTGGCGCAGGACTTTAATCAGCTCGCCAGTACGCTGGAGAAAAATCAGCAGATGCGCCGTGATTTTATGGCGGATATCTCCCACGAGTTGCGTACACCACTGGCGGTACTGCGCGGCGAACTGGAGGCCATTCAGGATGGGGTACGGCAATTTACACCGGAGTCGGTGACGTCTTTACAGGCGGAAGTCGCCACCTTAACCAAGCTGGTGGACGATTTGCATCAGTTGTCCATGTCAGATGAAGGCGCGCTGGCTTACCAGAAAAGGCCGGTGGATGTCATTTCATTACTGGAGGTGGCAGCCGGAGCGTTTCGTGAACGTTACGCCAGCCGCAATCTGACTATCGACATGACGCTACCGGAGCACGCCGTGGTTTTTGGCGACCCGGATCGTCTGATGCAACTGTTCAATAATCTGCTGGAAAACAGCCTGCGCTACACCGATAGCGGCGGCGGTATGCACATATCCGCAATGACGGAGGGCAGTATGCTTATCCTCGATTTTGCCGATAGCGCGCCCGGAGTCAGCGATCTGCAGTTAGGCAGATTATTTGAACGCTTTTATCGCACCGAAGGTTCGCGTAACCGCGCCAGCGGCGGCTCCGGCTTAGGTCTGGCAATCTGCCTGAATATTGTCGAAGCCCACGGCGGCAAGGTCCGCGCCGCGCATTCGCCTTTTGGTGGGGTTAGCATTAAAGTTGAATTACCCCTGGAACGGGACATAGCGAGAAACGTATGACTGAGTTACCTATTGATGAAAACACCCCACGCATTTTGATCGTGGAAGACGAGCCAAAGCTGGGTCAGTTGCTGATTGATTATCTGCGTGCGGCCAGTTACGCGCCATCGCTGATTAACCATGGCGATCAGGTACTGTCGTATGTGCGCCAGACGCCGCCGGACCTGATCCTGCTTGATCTGATGCTCCCCGGCACCGACGGGCTGACATTGTGCCGTGAAATCCGTCGTTTCTCCAATATTCCCATCATTATGGTGACGGCCAAAATCGAAGAGATTGACCGCCTGCTGGGACTGGAGATCGGTGCTGACGACTATATCTGCAAACCCTACAGCCCGCGCGAAGTGGTGGCGAGGGTGAAAACGATCCTGCGCCGCTGTAAACCGCAGCGTGAAATACAGGCGCTGGACGCAGAAAGCCCGCTTATCGTTGATGAAGGCCGCTTCCAGGCAAGCTGGCGCAGCAAGCTGCTGGATTTAACGCCAGCGGAATTTCGTCTGCTGAAAACCCTCTCCAGCGAACCGGGGAAGGTATTCTCGCGCGAACAGTTGCTCAATAACCTGTATGACGATTACCGCGTGGTGACTGACCGCACTATTGACAGCCATATCAAGAACCTGCGCCGTAAACTGGAGTCGCTGGATGAAGAACAATCCTTCATCCGCGCCGTCTATGGCGTGGGTTATCGTTGGGAAGCTGATGCCTGCCGACTGGTATGATCTTCATCCGCTCCCTGATGGTATTTCATTCATCGACGCCGTGGATTGTGCATCACATCCCGGCATCGGTGGCGCATATCTGCAACCGACTCTTTCATGCAGGAAGCATGCTGACGATCATGAGCGATAAATCTTTTCTAAAGCGCTGGTTCTCCTCATTCACCGAGCCATCTCTTGATGAAGAAACACAAATTTATCAAGAAATTAGAATGCTGCTCAACGAGCCGCGTAATGGCAACTATTTGCTAAAAAATAGCGATATCCGCAGTGTCGAGAGTCTTTGCCAGCTCACCCATCACCACAACGGTTTCTTGCGTGAAAAAGCCGTAATGGCGCTCTCTTTAAAAGGCGACATCGCCGCCCTGCGGGAACTCCTGATTTGCGCTAATGACTGGGTTAAGCCGATTCACCGCCTCGCCACCCAGGAAGTGATGGCGCTAATGACGGCGGAAAATGCGCCCACCTTTATTGCCCATCTTGCGCAGGTCAGACAGTTGCTGACCTGCAGACGCTACAACCACGCACCTTTAGTGGAGTTGATTAGCCACTATTTGGCCTCGCAGGCCCATATAGCCGACTTAAGGCAGGCGCTCTATTCCCCTGAACGCGAACTGCGCCATGCCGTGTTGCATACGCTTATCGAGCAGGAGCAGTTGCACGATGAAGCCGCGCTGGCCTTTGTACTGGATACCGGTGATACCTATTTGCGGGGCATTGCGGTTACCTACTGGCTGGCCCGCGCGCCGAAACTGTCTGAGTCACTGATGACACGCCTGCTGCACGATCCCTGGCCGCGTATCCGTCGCGATACCCTCTTTTATCTTGATGAGCATGGGCAAGCGCTGCCTGAACCATTGCACAAGGAGTTACTGCTGGATAAGAACGGCCTGATCCGCCAGCGTGCCCGTCACATGCTATCTGAAACCGTTGATGCTACCGCGTATTGGCGCGACGTGGTCACCTCGCCGGCCTGTTCGATAACGCAGCGCCGTTCCGCGCTTTATGGTCTGAAAGAGGCACGCGATCCCGCATTGCATTCACTGGCGCTGTGGGGCTATGCGCAGCCTGAAAACGGTATCCGCCAGGCGGCGCTGCATATCTTGTTGACGCTTGAAGGTGAAGAAGCGAAACCCCGCATACTGGCCGCCTTAGCCGACCCGAGCCTGTCTTTTGCTATGGCGGCAATGAAATCACTGGCGCACCACCCGCTTTCATTTTCACGAAGCGAGCTTGAGGCACTGCTGACGCATACGCCCTCGGAGAAGCACACCCTGTTGTACTGGCGGTTGGTACACCAGATAAACAAATGGGACTGGCTCATCGTGTTGCTACGCCATTTCCCTTTACTGTCGCCGTCACAGCAGGCAGAAGAACTGGCGAGCTGGAAAGGGAAATATAATCAGGCGGGGATTAACCCAACGTCTGGTCAGCAGGAAACCCTGACCTGTTTGCTGGCGCAGGCGCCCGCAATACGCCAGTCGCTACAACACTACCTGGTATAATGACCCGCTTACATACTGTGTGGGTTTACTCCCCTTCCCGCCAGCGCTACAATTCCCGCCCTAAATTTATGGGATCTCCCCAGCCGCCTCACCTGGTGAGGCGAATCTGACCTGTCATCAGAACGAGAACATCATGTTTAAACCGGAACTCCTTTCCCCGGCGGGAACGCTGAAAAATATGCGTTACGCTTTCGCTTATGGCGCGGACGCCGTTTATGCGGGCCAGCCACGTTATTCACTGCGCGTGCGCAATAACGAATTCAACCACGAGAATTTGCAAAAAGGCATTAACGAGGCCCATGACCTCGGCAAAAAATTCTACGTCGTGGTGAATATCGCGCCGCACAACGCCAAACTGAAAACGTTTATTCGCGATTTAAAACCCGTGGTGGATATGGGACCGGATGCGCTGATTATGTCCGATCCGGGTTTGATTATGCTGGTGCGTGAAAACTTCCCGGAGATGGATATTCACCTGTCCGTACAGGCTAACGCCGTAAACTGGGCGACGGTGAAGTTCTGGAAACAGATGGGGCTGACCCGCGTGATCCTCTCTCGCGAACTGTCGCTTGATGAAATCGCCGAAATCCGCACCCAGGTGCCGGACATGGAAATTGAAATTTTCGTCCACGGCGCGCTGTGTATGGCCTATTCCGGTCGCTGCCTGCTCTCTGGCTATATCAACAAGCGCGACCCGAACCAGGGGACCTGCACCAACGCCTGTCGCTGGGAATATAACGTCCAGGAAGGTAAAGAAGATGACGTCGGCAATATCGTGCACAAATACGAGCCGATTGCCGTGCAAAACGTTGAGCCAACGCTGGGTATCGGCGCGCCAACGGATAAGGTCTTTATGATTGAAGAGGCCCAGCGTCCGGGCGAGTACATGACCGCGTTCGAAGATGAGCACGGCACCTACATCATGAACTCCAAAGACTTGCGCGCGATCGCCCACGTTGAGCGTCTGACACAAATGGGCGTGCACTCGCTGAAAATCGAAGGCCGCACCAAATCATTCTACTACTGCGCCCGCACAGCGCAGGTCTACCGTAAGGCCATTGACGATGCCGCCGCAGGCAAACCGTTTGACACCAGCCTGTTAGAGACCCTTGAAGGGCTGGCACACCGCGGCTATACCGAAGGCTTCCTTCGTCGCCACACTCATGACGATTACCAGAACTACGAGTATGGTTACTCCGTCTCTGAGCGTCAGCAGTTTGTCGGCGAGTTTACCGGTGAGCGTAAAGGCGAGCTGGCGGCCGTGGCGGTAAAAAACAAATTTATCGTCGGCGACAGCCTTGAGCTGATGACGCCGCAGGGCAACGTTAACTTCACGCTGGAACATATGGAAAACGCCAAAGGCGAGGCAATGGAAGTTGCACCGGGAGACGGTTATACCGTCTGGTTGCCGGTTCCCCAGGATGTGATGCTGGAGTATGCCCTGTTGATGCGTAATTTTACTGGACAGACCACGCGTAATCCGCACGCTAAGTAATTAACCGGGGTTATTTTTTCACTCGACAAGAATCTTAGAATCGGATCACATACCGTTGCGGTCATTATGGGTATTATCCTCATCGCTGAAAAACATAACCCATAAATGCTAGCTGTACCAGGAACCACCTCCTTAGCCTGCGTAATCTCCCTTACGCAGGCTGATTTTTTTATCTCCCCTTTTACCTTCCTTCCAGGCGCGCTTTCCGGTCGTGAGATACACTTTGCTCATGGTATTTTCGAAGAGCGAAAAGGATGAGCAATTTTCCAGGCAGTTTATTGATCCTCAACGGTAAAAGTGCGGGCGACGACATGCTGCGCGAGGCCATTACCCTCCTGCGCAACGAAGGGATGGACATTCAGGTGCGCGTCACCTGGGAAAAAGGCGATGCAGAGCGCTATGTGGCAGAAGCCATCAAGCTCGGTGTCGAAACCGTGATTGCAGGCGGTGGCGATGGCACCATTAATGAGGTCGCCAGCGCACTGGTGCACAGTGATAGCAACAACCCACCTGTGTTGGGGATTTTGCCTTTAGGCACCGCGAATGATTTTGCCACCAGCGCCGATATCCCGGAGCCACTGGATAAAGCGCTACAGCTCGCTATCGTGGGCAAAGCGGTGCCCATCGACATTGCCGAAGTGAACGGCAAAACCTGCTTTATCAATATGGCTACCGGCGGGTTTGGTACCCGCATTACCACCGAAACGCCCGAGAAACTGAAAGCCGCGTTGGGCGGTGTCTCCTACATCATTCATGGTCTGATGCGTATGGATACGCTTAAGCCGGACCGCTGCGAAATCAAGGGTGAAGAGTTCCACTGGCAGGGCGACGCGCTGGTCATCGGCATCGGTAACGGACGCCAGGCAGGCGGCGGGCAACAGCTATGCCCAGGAGCGCTCATTAACGACGGTCTGTTGCAACTGCGTATTTTTACCGGTGATGAGATCCTTCCCGCCCTGTTCACCACCCTGACCCAGCCGGAAGATAATCCGCATATCATTGACGGTAAATCCGCCTGGTTTGAGGTGAGCGCGCCGCACGATATCACCTTTAACCTGGACGGCGAGCCACTAACCGGACAGCATTTCAGTATTAACATTCTGCCCGGCGCGCTGAAATGCCGCCTGCCGCCTGACTGCCCGCTACTGCGTTAAGCCTTACAGTAGATTGACGGCGATCGACTGGTGAAAAAGAGCCAGTGGTTGCCGTCAGTGCGGGTGATATTCAGATAAAACGGTACGCCCGTATGCAGGTAGAAATCCGGCAGCGTCTGGATCAGTTCTGGATAGATGGTTGTGTCGCCGGTACTGACGGATATCCTCTCTGATTGCAGAAAATAATCCTGGGCATTTCGCGTAAACGAGAACCAAACGTTGTGATTCACCGCAATCGCTTTACCCTGCACAGGGGTTATTTCCCCGCGCAAAATTGCGACCCCTTTATCGCCATTAAATATATAACGCACGGAGATATTCCCGCTTAGCGAGGGATATTCTACTGACAAATCTCCTATACAATCGAAATGACTACGCTGCCATATCTGCACACTTTTGATTATCAACACCGTTGAAACAATAGCGAAAAAAAGCAGCAACAAAAAGATGCGATTTTTATGAAGAGACATGCCGATCCTCTATAAAAATGTAACGTGCAGTGCAGGCATTTTCCCGCCAGAAACCGTACTGTTCGCGACAGGCAATAACAGAAATACGCGAAAAATTGGCATACAGAGTGATATATGTCCACGGGTAGTTCTGGCAATCAAATGCTTGTTTTTGAATAACCTGCTGGTGTTTATCAAAATTCAATACATCCGGATTCGCGTAATAATGGCAACCTGTTTTTGCGTTTACTGAGATATAGCTTGTGAATCGTGGTTCAAACTCACTGCGCCAGGTTATGAGGCCCACCGCCAGGCACGCGAAAAAAATGACCAACGTCAGCCCGACTCTTCGTACCGCTCGACTACTGGCGGGCGTGCGTAACTGAGGCTCTGGCATGCTTTTCTCTTCACGCTGTTGCCGCACCTCAACTTTGAGGGTGTTCTCCAGTTTGATGCCTACCTTCGGCACGGTCACTATCCACTCTTCATTAAGGCCAAATTCTTTAAAGGCACGACGTAACAAAGAGATATTTTGATAAAATGCATTATTGGTCACCTGTGCGCCATTATTTTCCCAGACGTGCTGAAAAAAATAATCGCGCTCAACGACATTGCCTTGATGCTGAATTAATATAAGTAAACAACGTGTTGCGGGATTACTCAGTGATAAACATCGGCTTTCATCGATGGTTGAAATTAGCAAGTTCTTATCCGGCCAGAAAGCAACGGAGCCATGCAGTAAATAGATATTCGTCATCCTTACCCTTTGTTTATCATCCAATGTAAAATAACGTAACGGAAAGTAAACCCTCGTTATTCAATCGTGGCACTAGCCCCCCACTTATTACCGTCATCATTCAGGGTCGCGAAGTTTATCTTATTATTTCGCAATGCTGGAGTGTTTATTCTAAAAATAGCCTGACGATCCCCGGGAGAAACAACTATTCCACCCAAGGAATAATCTCCCATAACTAAATCTGTTAGTGTCATATTCCATTTAGAGTTATTTTTTACGTAAATTACGCCACTCTCATAGAAAAAAGACAGAAGATTAATCGATTTTTCATCAGGGTTGCCTACCCCCTTCGGCCGCCATAGCACTTTAAGTTGTGTCCTTAATGAAAGACGAACTTTCTCGCCCGTGTGCGCCGTTTTCGTCTCCGGTGGAATTTGATACACATTGAGCCAGTACAGCGATTCGCGGTCAGCAGGCAAACCGTCTCCTGTCCCCATCAGACGCAATTCCCGCTGCTCACCGGGTAAAAGTTTCAGGACGGGTGGCAGTACCATAAAAGCATGAACGGCATTGTCGGGAGTAGATAACGGATTGCCGTCATCAATCCAGCTCTGCACCAGCACCGGGTAGTCGCCGTCATTTACCAGCTTTACGGTTTTTTGCTGCACGCCACTTTCAAACACCACGCGGGTGGTACTCACATTCACCGCCGCCAGCGCCGGGCCTGCCAGTAAAAGCAGACTACTGAATACGCAGTAATATTTGCGCACGTGACTGATAGCTGCCTGCGGTTGCCGCAGCGCTGCCAAAACGCGCCAGCCGCGCTTCAAATGTTTCATCATAATAGTTGATACCGTCCTTTGTTTCCGTCAATTGCTGACTTCCCGCCAGTACAGGTGTCCATCCCCCCGCCGTACCCGTCCCCGCAACGCTGCTGGTGAGAAAATTCAGTGGCTGTCCGGCGCGATAAATTCGAACGCCTACCCCCTGCGCTCGCCCGACCGCACCATAATGTTCGTCGAGTAGCCATGTCACGGCGCTGCCACTGGTCAAACCGAAGCCTTGCGCCGTTGCGATACTGCTGTTCGGAGGCAAAAACCCCAGCGCAACCTGACCTTTATTGGCCGTCACGCCTGATACCACGGTCGATTCACAGGCAAACGCCAGTTGAAATGGCGCAGAAGCATACTCACCGCGATTGAGCGCTGCTGCGGTAACGGGCGGTAAAACAACACTCGGCGTAAAGTGGGTAACCTGACACATGGCTGAACGCTTCACGGCGATATTATTGCCGTACAGACTGATCACTGAAGGCCAGTCGCTCGCCCATCCGGCCCAGTTGCCGTTACGATGCGCCTGACCAATGTTAATCCCCCAGGAGGTGGTCCCCGGCCCGCGAAAGACCACATAAGCGTTTGGGTTCACAAAGGCGTTATAGTTATAGGGGGCAGTCACTGCGTAATAACGGGTGTCGGCGGTTTTGATCAACTCCACGCTAATTGATGAAAAATTTTTGGCCTTAATCAGGAAGTTACCATTATTGTCCGTGTCCAGATTTTCCAGCGGACGCTGCTGCCAGGTGTCCGTGAAATAGCGGCCACTGGCTTCATGGGTGATCCGCAACGCCACATTTTTGATTTTGGTTAAATAGGCACCCGGCACATCGGTACTCTCATACCAGCCTGCATGGATATCATCGCCGTTCGTTGACCACGCTTCAAAAAGTTGCCCGGCGGTATCCGGAGTACAACGAAAAAATACCTGCTCCGGATCATAACCTCCCCCCTTATGTGCGTAGGTAGTAAACGGAATGCCACCCGCCGAAGTCAGCACCGTGCCTGTGGGCTGAAAACTGTCATTGCTGGTCAAATCCACCGATTTGCTCAGTCCAGGTAAGAGTCCATTCCAGCCGTCATTGCCACCGCCGCTACGCCAGTTGTTGCCAATACCGTCGTTTTCTCCGCTCAGGCGATGCGTACCCTGTGCGCCGCTCGTCCCGGATTTATAGGGGTAAATAATGTATTCACAGACCGCCGATGCCATACCGGGCACCAGCAACGTGGTCAGTAAGACTATTTTTTTCATCCTGGTATCATCCTTGTTCGCAAGGCAGTTTCAGCGCAATCAGCGGCTCTTTGCGCTGTGCAGCACTCAGTTTCCAGCGCAGGGTGCAGCCCTCCGCTATGTGTAATGCGCCTTCACTTTCTGCTACGCGCGCATAAACCTGATTCCCCTGCCCGACCATGCCAATCACTTTGCCTTGCGCATCGCGGACCTGCTCACCTGGGATAAGCGTGGCTTTGCCGCTTACGCTGATAAGTAACGCATGCCCGCGCAGCGTAGCGAAGGTGAGTTTTACCGCCGCTCCCGCCATCGGGGCGATACGGCGCTGACTTTCCTGTAACTCGGTCTGACTATCCATACCGGTGCCATCCAGCGAAATGGTGTTATAACGGTAAGGGGTGAGTGAAGGCACCAGCGCAAACCCGCGACTGTTCACTGTCGCCCCCTGGCTTCCGCTGACTTTCGCCCCTTCTGCACCCGGCGCCTTGACCAGCGCGAAAGTTTCACCGAGCCACGGCCCGGCGACGACGCCTTCACGATGCACCACCAGCGCACCGCGCCCGCCCGCCGTCCATTGTTGATAATCACGCGAGCGCGCATAGCTTGTATTAAGGCTGCCAGACGACGTCATTTGTTGTAGCGACCCGCTCCAGTCCGTTTGTGCGCTACTGCCATCGCGGCCCTGTTGCCAGCCGCTGGAGAGCGCATAATTGAGGGTTTGCGCTTCGTTGAGCGCCCCTGCCAGCGAAACCTGCGAGCTTCGACCACTGCGTTTGGCCTGGCTTGCTGAAAACGATGCATAGTGCTCACGCTGGCCCAGCGTCACCGGGACTGATAGCGTCAGGGTGGCGATATTCTCTTTCTGCCCCTGGCGCGACGAACCGCCCTCTTCGTTATTGCGATAACGCCACCAGGCATCCTGGCGACTTAGCGCGATATTGAAGCTAACGCCGGCAAGAGTGGTGCCATATCCCATTTGTAGCTGGGTATTACGTCCGCGATGACTGTAATAGTCCATCACCGATCCCGATAACCACAGGTTGCCGTATTCCCCCAGCGTCTGGTTTACCGTCAGCGTGAACTGATTACGCTGATTGAGCGTATCCGAACGCCAGGTATTGCCCCGTTTTTGCGCGCTGCGCTGTCCCAGGACATCGCCAAAATCACGATACCCTTCGGTGGAGTAGCGATAGCCCGCCAGCGTCACGTGGGTGTTGGTCGGCAAAAAGGTTTTGCTCCACTGAGTCTGTATACGCCAGCCGCGGAGTTGTTCATCCGCAATGCGGCTTTGCGAGTAGGTGGCATCCATCCCAAACGCCCCCGCCCGTGTTGCCAGCACCCCACCGCCCACCAGCGCCTGGTAATCATCGCCAATACGCACGCCGCCGTTCGCGGTCATCATATTGGCGATACCGCGTTCGAGGGTGAGATCGGCAAAGGCATTGCGCGTCGCCGGATAATCCCTGGCGCGCCCGACGACCGCGCTGTAGCGCCAGACGCCGGGACGTAGCGCCAGCGGCACACTGGCCCAGGGGACGGTAAAGCCGCTGACCTGACCGTCCGCCCCGGTAATTTCCACCTGCAAATCCCCGTTCCATGAGGCGTCCGGCAGGTCATTAATGACAAAGGGTCCTTCCGGTACACTCGTTTCATACAACGTGCGGCCATTTTGTTTAATCACCACCCGCGACGGGCTGCGCGCTGTACCGCGAACATCCGGGGCATAACCACGTCGGGATTGCGGCCACATGCGCTGATCGGTTTCCAGCCGGACACCGGTAAACGCAACGCTACCGAGCAAATTGCCGGAGGTGTAACTCTCACCAGCGGTGAGCATGCTTTCCAGACGGGCAATCGGGCGTTGTAGCCAGCTTTGCAGATTGTCCCACTGCTGGCGGCTCTCTCCCTGATAGCGTCGCCAGGTAGCAGAAGATTGCTGGCGTAGTTGCCAGGCGCCGACATTAAGCCCGGCAGTCAGGCCGAGCCAGGCATAATCACTTTTTCGCCCGCCGTTATCGTTGCGATAGTAGTGAGCGTTGTAATTCATAAACAGCAGGCTTTCACCGCTGTCCCACAACGTCGGGGCAACATAGTCGCGCGGCGTCTGTTTGAGCAGAGCCTGCGGCACGCTCACATCCAAACGCAGCGTCGCCTGGTCAAAATGCCAGTCGCCGCCGGAAACCCGTTCAGCAGGGATGTAACAGTCCGCCTGCGTTGGAACGTTGGTTGTTACGCCCTGCTCCTGCCAGAACCCCTCCGGCAGACAGGGCTGGACGCCACCAGATTTATCCGCGACAAACAGGACATCGCGCTGGCTGACAAATGTACCGTTAAGCCACACATCAGCACTGTACTGCCCCGCAACCGGCTGATTATCCTCGTTCAGACGGGCAATCCCTTCCCCGTAGCCACTCCCCAGCAATAACGTCTCATCGAAGGTATATTCAGCGGCGTACAGGGGCAGCGCGCAAAGCCCGCACAGTAGTGCGCTCGCCGCTTTCACGCGGATCATTCTCGTTCTGGCGTGCCGTTCAGGGAGGCACCCTGATCGTTAAGCCAGCTCATGGTGGCGTTATTCAATACGCTGACCGTTGCAGGCCATGCTTGCGTTGACCAGGGGGCAATCGTTTTGCCGACAATTTCCTGCGTTTTACCGCCACCGCTGACCACAAGTCGTGAGAGCGACAGGTAGTAGCCGCTGTCATTACGTAACCACAGTTGCCCTTTACGCAGCCCAACGCGGGTGGTTTTGGCCATCTCCTGCGGCGAACCGGTCAGCCCGACCGGGCGGTAGAAGACTTTTACCCGATTACGCATCATCACCAATAGCTGGTTTGCTTGCTTTTCACTTTCCTGTACTGGCGGGATCTGCATGAAATTCAGCCACCACAGAGACTCCCTGTCCGTGGGTGTCGCCTGCCCGGTAAAACGCAGGCGGACCGTCTGACCCGCTTTCGGTGCCAGACGAAATAGCGGTGGTGTGGTAAAAAAGGGGGCCTTTGCCGTTTGCGGCGTCGAATTTACATCGCCATCGTCGAGCCACACCTGCACCGCAGCGGGCCAGGCGTCATTGTTGGTAAGCTGAACGCTCACCTCTTTGGTGCCTGCCGGATAAACCACCCGGCTTCCTGTCATCACGACACTGGACTGCGCTGCGAAGCACAACAGCATCCCTGCTATTCCACAAAACGTCCTTTTCATTGCCGTACCTTTTGTCAGAGATAGGTAATGGCGTACTGAACAGACCCCAGAACAGTACCTGCCGTGGCGCTACCGCCTGGGCTGTAATATTGCACCGCAAAATCATGTTCACCTTCGGTCTGCCCCGCCGCGACGGTCACACCAGCCACTGGCGTTGCGCTGCGCAGATCGATGGGCGTTGCTCCGCCTGCATCAGTCAGCAGTTGCAGCTCAACATTGGTCGCCGTACCGGTGTTTTCCAGATTACCGGTGGCGCTGACGTTATTACCGATAAAGACCGTCTTGATATCCAGCGCCCCCGACGTCACGGCACAGCCGGTAACGCCAAGGGTGAAACTTGTCAGGCCAGCGGAAGAATCTGCCGTTGCCAGCAGACTTTTTGATACCGTTGGTAGCAGCACTACCGGCCGCGCCGTCACGCCGTTAATAGTCACTTCACAGGTTTGTTCGCTAACTTCGCCTTTGAAAGAAATGGTATTGGCTGAATCTGCCATCACCGTCTGGCTTATAATCAGTGCTGCGATGCCCGTCATGCAGGCAATATTTTTGCGAGAGTGGAAAGTCATTTTATATTTCCTTTATGTTGTGAATTCCTAAGTACCGGAAATGAATCGTCGAAATAACCTGACGATTTCCGGCAGTTTAAGATTAATCCGTACAATTAAAAGGTTTATTATCTGAGCATAGATCACCCGCAACCTTAAATAAGATTTAAGATCACAAATAACAAACATAATCCATTGATAATAAATGCAATAAAGAAACAAAAGGGACAAAGCTGCTGTACAATATTTATTCTCTTAAATATGATTAAACGGGACGTTGGTAGGCGAATGAGGGAGGGTTAATGCAAAAGAAGAAAGATAATTGAAAAGAGATTCCCTCTCCGTCTGGCGAAAAGGGAATCATCATTCATGCTGGTATTTAAGCGATAGTCACTTTCTTATCGAGATAAACATCCTGAACGGCATTAATTAATTTCACACCGTCGGCCATCGATTTTTTAAACGCCTTACGGCCAAGAATCAGGCCCATGCCGCCCGCACGCTTATTAATAACCGCCGTGCGCACTGCATCGCTTAAATCGGTTTCACCACCGGCCGCGCCGCCAGAGTTAATTAAGCCGGCGCGCCCCATGTAGCAGTTTGCCAGTTGATAGCGCACCAGATCGATAGGGTTGTCACTGGTCAACTTGCTGTAGACGCGTTCATCGGTATAGCCGAAGTTTACCGCTTTATAACCTCCGTTGTTTTCCGCCATTTTCTGTTTGACGATGTCCGCACCGATGGTTGCCGCAATATGGTTAGCCTGGCCGGTCAGGTCGGCGGAAACATGGTAATCCACGCCATCTTTTTTGAATGCCGGATTGCGCAGGTACGCCCACAGCACCGTTACCATTCCCAACTCATGAGCACGTTCAAATGCGGCAGAAATTTCTTCAATCTGCCGACGTGACTCCTCAGAGCCAAAATAGATGGTCGCGCCAACGGCGACGGCCCCCATGTTGAACGCCTGCTCTACGCTTGCATAAAGCGTCTGGTCATATTCGGTGGGATAGCTCAGGGTTTCGTTGTGGTTAAGCTTGACCAGAAACGGAATACGGTGCGCGTAGCGGCGCGCCACAGAAGCCAGCACCCCATAGGTGGACGCCACACAGTTACACCCGGCTTCAATCGCCAGCTCAACGATGTTTTTGGGATCGAAATAGAGCGGGTTAGCAGCAAACGAGGCCCCGGCGGAATGTTCGATACCCTGATCAACCGGCAAAATCGACAGATAACCCGTTTTGGCAAGTCGGCCCGTGTTATACAACGTCTGCATGTTACGCAGTACCGCTGGCGGACGGTTGTTATCCATCATCACACGGGTGACGTAATCCTCTCCCGGCAGGTAGAGTTGGTCGGCCGCAATGGTCGTGCAACGGTGTTGTAAAAGGGTGTCGGCATCGTTGCCTAGTAACTGCACAATATCAGTCATCGCTATACTCCCGTAAGCTCCGCACAAAAGCGGATGTGGTTTGTCCTGACCCGATGAATGGGCAGAATAAGCCTGGTACCGTTTGTCGAGGCTTGCCACCATATCGCCGTTTTTCAGCATTTTCTGGTGGCACGTTTCGGCTAGTGGTTTACCGCTGTGCAAAGCTCAATATTTTGCCCCCGATTCCCCCACCCGGCTGGCGCTACGCTAAGCCGGGCTACGTATTACGTGTAGCGCCATTCGGGGCCTCTCACCACCATGCATGAAAATGGTGTACCGGGCCGATGCCATGTCCCACCCCCAGCGTGTCTGCCTGGGCCAGTGCCGCTGACAGCCAGCGTTTGGCCTCATTGACCGTTGAAGCCCAGTCCGCGTGACGTGGACGCAGTGCCGCCAGTGCGGCCGATAGCGTACAGCCCGTGCCGTGGGTATTTTTGGTTTTTATTCGGGGGGCGGTAAAACGTTCAGTGCCATTACGGGTAAACAGCCAGTCCGGGCTTTCATCGTTATCCAGATGCCCGCCTTTGATTAACACCGCTTCGCATCCCAGCGCCAGCAACGCCTGCCCTTGCTCATGCATCTCGCGTTCGTTACGGGCGTGAGGGGCATCCAGCAGCGCGGCGGCCTCGGGCAGATTGGGAGTAATCAGTGATACCTGTGGCAACAGATGTTGTCGCAGCGCCGTTACCGCCGAGGGGGAAAGCAGCGGGTCACCGCTCTTTGCCAGCATGACGGTATCGAGCACCACATTTTGCACCTGATAGCGGCGCAAACGCTCCGCTACTGCTTCAACAATATCGGTTTCCGCCAGCATGCCGATTTTGGTCGTATCAATACGCACATCGCTGAACACCGAATCCAGTTGCGCGGCAACAAAATCAGGTTCAATGCGATAAACCGACTGTACGCCGCGGGTATTTTGCGCCACCAGCGCGGTAATGACCGAACAGCCGTAGGCGCCCAGCGCCGAAAAAGTTTTCAAATCCGCCTGAATACCCGCCCCGCCGCTGGGATCCGTTCCGGCAATGGTCAGTGCGTTGATCCGTTTCATACCAGCACCCCCCCGTGAAGCGTATAGAGGGCATCGAGAAACGCCGGGATAAAGCTGCCAGGCCCGCGCGTGGTCGCCACGGCCAGACTGCCTGCCTGTGCCATAAAGGCGCAGGCCGCCGCCACGTTATACAGACGATCGCCGGGCAATGCGCAGCAGGCGGCTACCACCGCAGACAGCGCACAGCCTGTTCCCACCACACGGGTCATTAACAGGTCGCCCCCCGTAACGCGCAGGGTGCGAAGACCATCGGTGATGTAATCCACCTCACCGGTTACCGCAACAATGCCCCCCGTCAGGCGGGCCAGCGCCTGGGCCGCAGGCAGCGCGGCAATGGCGGTATCGGTAGTGTCGACACCGCGCCCTCCGGCACTCATCCCGGCAAGCGCCATAATTTCCGAAGCATTACCGCGTATGGCGGCAGGCTGCAAAGACAAAAGCTCGCGACAAAAATCGCTGCGGAAGGTTAATGCCCCGACGGCAACCGGATCCAGCGTCCAGGGTTTACGGGCGGCATTAGCGCTCAAGATGGCCGCGTGCATCGCATCGGCGCGTTCCCGGGTCAGTGTGCCGACATTAATCAGCAGCGCGTCAGCCATGGCGGCAAATTGCTGCGCTTCGTCGCGGTCAATCACCATCGCCGGGGACGCCCCCAACGCCAGCAGAACATTGGCCGTAAAGGTCTGCACCACATCGTTAGTCATGCAGTGGACAAGCGGCTTACATTGACGGAATTGCTGAAGAATTTGCGCGATTTGCGCACGGTGAAGCAGGTCAGGTTGCATCGATTCGCTCCTGCCCGGCGTGAAGAAGGGATGCCGGGCAGGCATCTGACTTCCCTACGCTGGCATTATCCAGATCAGGTGGTACGGGTATTTCTCAGCCCTTTGTGAAAAGGGGCACCCCGAGTCAAATAAAATCAATTAGTTGCAATTAACGTTCGTTAATTCAGGATCAGGATAAAGCCACGGAGAAGTCTTGTAAACGGCAAACCCACTTTCCTTACTAAAGCGTCAGTAAGTCGATAGAGAAAACGGTTTGAGGAAAATGATACGGTCTGTTTATCCAACAATCAGGACGAAAATATTTTTGAAAACAGGCACTCAGCACATTCCAGGCATGCGTTCATTGCCATGCCTGGATGCCTTACTCAGCCACACCAACGACATAGCGGCCATCTTTATTCTTGATCGTGTACCTGTGCGAATCATCACAAATCACAATCAGAGAACCACCGAACGCGGAAGGATAAACGCCTTCCACCTTGTTGCATTCATGTCCAGACTCGCGAATCAGCCTCTGGCTTTCCAGTTTCAGTTGCGGGGATCCCGAATCAGCAAGAGCGCCAGCGCATATGCCCACGCCCAACATCACAGTAAGAATCCGTTTCAAAGCAACCTCCTTCGCCGGGTAATTAACAGTACCATCGGCAAAAAGTTAAAAGAAATTAATCAATTCAGTCGATAGAAAAGGCAATATTGAGTTTAAAAATAAATAGTAACAGCACCACTGGCTGCAATATCAGGAGGTCGCAACTGAAATCATTGAACCCGTTGTGCTCTGCTGCTCAGCCCCAAATACCGTGCACAGCACTCTGCCATACCTGGCAGCGCTCTGTCACTGCTCACCGCAAGAAACTTTCAGCGTTGAGGCATCGCACGCTATTTTCACTTCTGGAGGATAAGTGCTCCTCTCATGCGCGGGTTTTTCACCTGCCCCCCGGCGAACTAGCATTAACACATCCCCTGACGAATACTGAAATCACGGAGTGTTTATGAAAGCTATTGCTATTACTCAGGCCGCACAGAACGGCAGCAACATTGATTTTTTAACCGACATTGAATTACCGACACCGAAAGCCGAAGGTCATGATGTGCTGGTAGAAGTAAAAGCCATCTCTGTTAACCCGGTGGATACCAAAGTCCGCGCCGGGTTTAACGCCGATAAACCCCGCGTGCTGGGCTGGGATGCGACCGGTGTGGTTAGCGCCGTTGGCGACAAGGTCACGTTATTTAAGCCCGGTGACGAAGTCTGGTATGCCGGGGCATTGACCCGTCCTGGCAGTAACAGTGAATTTCAACTGGTGGATGAGCGCATTGCCGCCCGCAAACCTGCCTCGCTGGATTTCGCCTCTGCCGCAGCCCTCCCGCTGACCGCCATTACTGCCTGGGAAATGTTGTTTGACCGTTTAGGCGTACGTGAAGAGGGCAACGAAGGCGACGTGCTGTTGATTGTCGGTGCCGCAGGCGGCGTAGGCTCCATTCTGACGCAACTGGCGCGTAAATTGACCCGCCTGACGGTGATTGGCACGGCATCCCGCCCGCAAAGCCAGCAGTGGGTCAGCGAGTTGGGCGCGCACCATGTTATCGATCACAGCAAGCCGTTAACCGAGGAGCTGGCGCGTATTGGCATTAAGCAGGTCAGCCACGTTGCCAGCCTCAACAACACGGAGCAGCACTATCAGCAGTTGATCAACGCCCTGCAACCACAAGGCAAACTGGCCCTGATTGACGATCCGCAATCACTTGACGCTGTGCCCTTAAAAGTGAAAAGCATTTCTCTGCACTGGGAATTTATGTTTACCCGCTCCATGTTCGGGACCGCCGATATCGCGGAGCAACACCGTTTACTGGCGCGTGTCGCCGCACTTATTGATGATGGGGTTATCAAAACCACGCTGGGAGAACACTTCGGCGCTATCAACGCACAAAATCTGCGTAAAGCGCACCAGTTGCTTGAAACGCACCGTGCGGTAGGCAAAATCGTGCTGGAAGGATTTTCTGCGCACTAACGTATTGAAATATAGCCAGGATTTCTCTTAAAAACACTTTTATACTCAGGCGGATAGCGAAAAAAGCGTTCCGCCTCTCCTGCTGTTCTCTTCTTTTGCTTACACTTTTTACCAAAGCATTATTTTCATAACATTTTCGCGGTTGCGACGTCGCCAGACGCTAGTCGATGATAAGCCCCGCGAAATGAAAACCCACGACACCTGGAGAGATTATGGGTAAAACAAAAATGTTGCTTCTGGGAACATTATTGGCAACGGCCAGTGCGACTTTTGCTGCACCGCAAACCCCTGCCGCGACGGGCGGAACCCAGTCTTATGAAGTGAAGGATTTTGTTGCCGATTTCACTAAATTCACCATCGGCGATACGGTGCCCGAAATGTACCGTAGCGAAGAGTACAACATTAAGCAGTGGAATCTGCGCAATTTGCCTGCGCCTGATCCGGGTAGCCACTGGACCTATATGGGGGGAAATTACGTGCTTATCACTGACGCCGACGGTAAAATTTTGAAAGCCTACAATGGCGACATCTTTTACCACCGTTAATTTCAGGAAATCCTATTGATTATTCGCCCCTGGCAAGAGAACGACCGCCCTTTTCTGCGTACATTGTTCCTGCATTCCCGCAGAGCAAACTGGACATGGCTGGACGGTAGCGACTGGCAACTGGAAGACTTTGACGCCGTTACCCGTGATGAAACCATCTGGGTAGCGGAAGAAGACGGGCATCGGCTTGGCTTTGCCGCCGTGTATGTGAACGACAATTTTCTGCATAGCCTGTTTGTTGATCCGGATGCACAAGGCAAAGGGGTCGGCAGCGCGCTGCTGAAAAAAGTGCAGTCTGAATTTACCAGTACAGGTTCACTGAAATGTCTGGTGCAAAACCACCACGCGCTGACGTTTTATCAGCACCATGGCTGGCACGTTGAAGCGGAAGGCACATCGCCGGACGGGAACTATCTGCTCATGCATTATCGGCTGCCCTGACGGGCAGCCTTATCCATTTATACCGCGCGAAACGCGATATCACCGGGAATCACTTCACCCTGCCAGTAGAGTTGCGCCGCAACGCGCCCCGCCAGCTTGCGATACAAACCGGTGAACTCGCTATCCGGACGGCTGACAACCGTCGGTTGCCCCCGGTCGAGATCTTCACGCAGGCTAATGTGCAGTGGCAGTTGCCCCAGTAGTTGCGTGTGGTACTGCCCGGCCAGTTTCTCTGCCCCGCCGGTACCGAAAATCGGCTCGTGATGACCACAGTTGCTGCAAATATGCATGCTCATGTTTTCCACGATACCCAGCACCGGCACTTCTACTTTCTCGAACATCACAATGCCTTTTTTGGCATCAATCAGCGCGATATCCTGCGGCGTGGTCACCACCACCGCCCCGGTAACCGGAATATTCTGCGCCAGCGTAAGCTGGATATCGCCAGTGCCCGGCGGCATGTCGAGTACCAGATAATCAAGATCGGGCCACATAGATTCTTGCAGCAGTTGCAGGAGCGCCTTGCTGGCCATTGGGCCGCGCCACACCATGGCATTATCGTCAGTCACCAGATAGCCAATGGAATTGGTCGCCAGTCCGTGGGCCATAATCGGCGCCATATGAGTGCCATCCGGCGAGGTCGGACGTTCGCCTTCCGCGCCCAGCATCATCGGGATTGACGGGCCGTAGATATCCGCATCCAGAATACCGACTTTTGCCCCTTCCGCCGCCAGCGCTAACGCCAGATTGACGGCGGTAGAGGATTTACCTACCCCGCCTTTACCGGAGCTGACGGCGATGATGTTCTTTACACCGTTCACGCCAGGCTGATTTTTCACCCGCTTTAAGGTGGCGACATTGTGGGAGAGCTTCCAGTCAATCGCTCGCGCTCCCGTAAGTCGCAGTAGTTCGGCACTGCATTGCTCTTTCAACTCTTCAAACGCACTGCGCCAGACAAAGGGCATCAGCAGCTCAATATGGACGGTGTCATCCAGCCAGGCAACATGATGAACCGCCTTAAGCGCGGTAAGATTATGCTTGAGGGTTGGGTGCTGAAAATTGGCCAGCGTTCCGGCGACGAGCGCACGCAAGGCTTCAGGGGATTTGGCCTGGGATTGAGAGTTCATCCCGACTCCTTGTTATGTTGTTCTAAAAAGACATTGTTAAGGTTCAAGTTTACTCCACTGTCACCCATTTTTCATTTCTCAATAGTGCCCAATCCAGGGCGGGCTTTTATGGCACAACTTTTCCCTTTCAGGTAACATCAAAACCCCTTTTTACTAAAGAAGAAGTAATACCCACTATGACTCAAGTCGCGAAGAAAATTCTGGTAACGTGCGCATTGCCGTACGCCAACGGCTCAATCCACCTCGGCCATATGCTGGAGCACATCCAGGCTGATGTCTGGGTCCGTTACCAGCGAATGCGCGGCCACAATGTCAACTTCATCTGCGCGGACGATGCTCACGGCACGCCGATTATGCTCAAAGCGCAACAAATGGGCATCACCCCGGAGCAGATGATTGGTGACATGAGTCAGGAACACCAGACGGATTTCGCTGGCTTTAATATCAGCTATGACAACTACCACTCTACGCACAGCGAAGAGAACCGCGAGCTGTCGGAGCTGATCTACACTCGCCTGAAAGAGAACGGTTTTATTAAAAACCGCACTATCTCTCAGCTTTACGACCCGGAAAAAGGGATGTTCCTGCCGGACCGTTTTGTTAAAGGCACCTGCCCGAAATGTAAGTCTCCGGATCAGTACGGCGATAACTGTGAAGTGTGCGGCGCGACCTACAGCCCGACCGAACTTATCGACCCGAAATCCGTGGTGTCCGGTGCAACGCCTGAAATGCGTGATTCCGAACACTTCTTCTTCGACCTGCCTTCGTTCAGTGAAATGCTGCAGGCGTGGACCCGTAGCGGTGCGCTGCAGGAGCAGGTGGCTAACAAAATGCAGGAGTGGTTCGACGCCGGCCTGCAGCAGTGGGATATCTCCCGCGACGCACCCTATTTCGGTTTCGAAATCCCCAACGCGCCGGGCAAATATTTTTACGTCTGGCTGGATGCGCCTATCGGCTACATGGGCTCCTTCAAGAACCTGTGCGATAAACGCAGCGACCTGAACTTTGACGACTGGTGGAAAAAAGAGTCTGATGCCGAGCTGTATCACTTTATCGGCAAAGACATCGTCTATTTCCACAGCCTGTTCTGGCCAGCGATGCTGGAAGGCAGCAATTTCCGCAAGCCGACCAATCTGTTCGTGCACGGTTACGTGACAGTGAACGGTGCGAAGATGTCCAAATCTCGCGGTACCTTCATTAAGGCCAGCACCTGGCTGAACCACTTTGATGCGGACAGCCTGCGTTACTATTACGCGGCGAAACTCTCTTCCCGCATCGATGACATCGACCTGAATCTGGAAGATTTCGTTCAGCGCGTTAACGCTGATATCGTCAACAAAGTGGTGAATCTGGCGTCCCGTTGTGCAGGCTTTATCGCCAAACGTTTCGATGGCGTACTGGCGGCTGAGCTGGCGGATCCGGCACTGTATAAAACCTTTACCGATGCGTCGGCCACCATTGCTGATGCGTGGGAGAGCCGTGAATTCGGCAAAGCGATTCGTGAAATCATGGCGCTGGCTGATGTGGCTAACCGTTATGTTGACGAGCAGGCACCGTGGGTTGTCGCAAAACAGGAAGGTCGCGACGCTGATCTGCAGGCGATTTGCTCCATGGGTATCAACCTGTTCCGCGTGCTGATGACCTGGCTGAAACCGGTTCTGCCGACACTGAGCGAACGTGTCGAGGCGTTCCTGAACACCACACTGGTTTGGGATGCTATCGAACAGCCGCTGCTTGGCCACAAAGTGAATACCTTTAAGGCATTGTATAACCGCATTGAGATGAAACAGGTCGAAGCGCTGGTTGAGGCGTCAAAAGAGGAAGTGAAAGCCGCTGCCGCACCGGTCACCGGTCCGCTGGCAGATGACCCGATTGCCGAAACCATCAGTTTTGACGATTTCGCTAAAGTCGACCTGCGCGTGGCGCTGATTGAAAACGCGGAATTTGTCGAAGGTTCTGACAAGCTGCTGCGCCTGACGCTGGATCTGGGCGGTCAGAAACGCAATGTCTTCTCCGGCATTCGTTCCGCCTACCCGGACCCGCAGGTGCTGATCGGTCGCCTGACGGTGATGGTCGCTAACCTGGCGCCGCGCAAAATGCGCTTCGGTATTTCAGAAGGTATGGTGATGGCCGCAGGCCCTGGCGGGAAAGATATCTTCCTGTTAAGCCCTGATGAGGGTGCAAAACCTGGCCAACAGGTAAAATAAATCGCTGAAAGGCGCTGTGAAAACAGCGCCTTTTTTTTATTGCACTATTCTTCAATGGACAGGATTTTTCTAACAAAAGGGGCTTTATGAATATGTTTAAAAAAATGATCGCCATCGCACTGACTACTCTGGTCTTATTTGCCGTCAGCGGCTGTGGTGACAAAGAACAGAGTAAGACATTTAACTGGACGGATGGCAAAACAGAGATTTCTCTGACCTATTACTATAAAGACGATGTGGTATTACGTCAGACGGCAAAGAATAAGATTCAGTACGCAAGCGTTGGGGCCGCAAATAAAGAGGCAGCTATGCAACGCCTGGGGCCGATCAGTGAGAAATACAAATCGATTCAGGGCGTAACGGAAAGTATCGATTATCAGGACACTTACGCGACAGAAACATTGACTGTCGACTATACCAAAGCCGATCGTAACGCATTGCAGCAGATACAGGGCGCGGCGTTCACCGGTGATGTGAAAGATGGCGTCAGCATGACGAAATCACAGCAGCTTCTGGAATCACATGGTTTTAAAGAAGTGAAATAATCAACGTGCCAGCGCGCGCTTGTCACGCGCTGGCATTGCCTTTACTGAGCAGCAGGCTTCGCGTGCTCACGCACCGCCAGTCCACGCAGGAAATAACGTAAGAACTGATCGCCGCATTCACGGAAATTTTTATGCTCGGTCGCCCGCATCATGGCGGTAATCTCCGGCATGGAGACGCGGAATTTCTGCTCGGTGAGGATCGCCAGAATATCGTCCGTTTTCAGCGAAAAGGCGATGCGTAATTTTTTAAGGATGATGTTGTTCGTCATCTTACGCTCGGTCACCAGCGCAGGCTGAGACTCATCTTTACCACGGCGTTCATAAATCAGGCCGTTGAGGAAGACAGACATCATAATGTCCGGACAGCGCTGAAAACCCTCTTCATCTTCTTTGTGCAACCAGCCGACAAGCTGCTCGTCACTCACCGGGGCGTCTGCCAGCGCAAATATGCGCTTGAGGTCGCCATTATTCATTTTCAGTGCGTAGCGTAAGCTACGTAAGATATCGTTATTGAGCATAAAGCCTTCGAAAAAATCATCGTAAGCGCGCAGTCTACCATCAAAAGCTACAACCCCAGCGCTTCTTTTAGATTGCCGCCGGTTAAACCTTATCAATAACCAGTTGCACACGTTTTCCAATCAGTGTTGCCATACCGACCAATGTATCAATGGTGAATTTTTCTGTTTTCTGGTTAACGACATCGGACACGCGGGGGCGAGAGACATGGAGAACTTTGGCGGCATCGACCTGTTTAAGACCGTTGTGTTTCATCCAGTCGGTGATTTCCATCATCAGTTGCTTCTTTAATTCATCGGCTCTTGCCATCTCTTCTCTGGACGCAGCCAGCAGTTGCGATGCCTCCTGCGGGGCAAACCCAAGGTCAGAGAAAATGTTGCCACTGGCTTTTGTGATATGACGAACCTTTGTATCCACTTTATGCGTCATTTTTTCTCTCTCCATTCGTCTCGTGCTGCTTTATATCGTGCTTTGATGATGGCGATATCCCGCTGGCTCGTTTTTTGTGTTTTCTTTTGAAAACAATGCAGGACACAAACGACATCGGAAAACCTGGCTACATACACCACACGATACTCACCGTCTTCACCATGCAGGCGAATCTCAATGACGCCCATCCCCCACTCATTAATCGGCTTCCAGTCTGTCGGTTCCCTGCCATGCTGAACTTTGTGGAGTTCGAAACCTGCGATACGCCTTATCGCCTGCGGAAAAGTGATGAGATCGTCGAGTGTAGAGCCTCGCCAGTTGATATCCTTTGCATACATTACTGCGCATCCTTACTGTGTGTGGATGCGTATAAAATTATATACCAGGTTTGTTCACAATAGCAGCGATGCTTTCTTGCGAAAAAGTTCGCGTTTTATTAGCGGCTACAACCCCAGCGCTTCTTTTAAGTTCTTAAGATAGCGACGGCTAACCGGCACAGTCTGTCCGTCGCGCAGCAGCAACTCCGCCTGGCCGTTATCTTCCAGACGGATCTCTTTCAGATGTGCCATGTTCACCAGATACTGCCGATGACAACGCAGCAGCGGCGTACGGCTCTCCAGCGTGCGCAGGGTCAGTTCGGTGAAGCCCTCTTTGCCGTCATGGCTGGTAACATAGACGCCGCTCATGCGGCTACTCACAAACGCAACCTCATCCATCTGCAACAGATAAATGCGGCTATGCCCGGTACAGGGAATAAATTTCAGCGAGGCCTGATTTTCCGGCAGCACCGATACGTCCTGGACATTGCGCTCCTGGCGCAGCCGGGTGAGAGTCTTTTCCAGGCGGCGCGCCTCTATCGGTTTTAGCAGATAGTCAAAGGCGTGTTCCTCAAACGCCTTCACCGCGTATTCATCAAAAGCGGTGAGAAAAACCACATAGGGTCGGTGTTCCGGGTCGAGCATCCCCACCATTTCCAGCCCGCTAATGCGCGGCATCTGGATATCAAGAAACAGCACGTCCGGGCGCAATTTATGCACCGCGCCGATGCCCTCAACCGCGTTGGCGCATTCGCCCACAATCTCAATATCGCTCTCTTCCTGCAGTAAAATACGCAGATTTTCACGCGCCAACGGTTCATCATCAACAATCAGCACTTTTAACATGCGCTTTCCTCCAGCGGGAGTCGTAGGGTAATTCGGGTAAAGATATCAGGCTCGCAGGCAACCGAAATGCCGCATCCATCACCAAAGCGCGCCCGCAGGCGCTTATCCACCAGACTCATCCCTAAACCACTGGCATCCGTTTTGGGCTGATACAGCCCGGCATTATCTTCAATATCCAATACCAGATGGTCACCATCCTGGCTGGCATTAATGGTGATTTCCCCTACGCCAAGCAGTTGTGAGGTGCCATGTTTAATGGCATTTTCCACAATCGGTTGCAGGGTAAAAGCGGGCAGATGGAGATGCGAAAGCGCGTCGGGCACGTGCAGTTGTACCTGTAGGCGGGACTGAAAGCGCGCCTTTTCAATTTGCAGATACGCATTAACGTGTTCAAGCTCATCGGCCAGTGTGACGATTTCTGACGGTCGCTTAAGGTTTTTGCGAAAGAATGTCGACAGATATTGCACCAGCAGACCGGCCTGATCGCTGTCGCGGCGGATCACCGCCATCAGCGTATTCAGGGCATTGAACAGAAAATGGGGATTGACCTGCGCGTGCAGTAATTTGATTTCCGACTGGGTCAGTAGCGCTTTTTGCCGCTCATACTGTCCGGCAAGGATTTGCGCCGACAGCAACTGCGCAATCCCCTCTCCCAGGGTGCGGTTGATGGAGCTAAAGAGCCGGTTTTTTGCTTCATATAGTTTGATGGTGCCCACAACGCGCTGGTTTTCACCGCGCAATGGAATGACCAGCGTTGAACCCAGTTTGCACTGCGGATGCAGCGAGCAGCGGTACGGCACCTCATTACCATCGGCATACACCACTTCGCCACTTTCGATGGCTTTTTGCGTCCAGACGGACGAGATAGGCCTGCCGGGAAGATGATGGTCGTCCCCCGTGCCGGTAAATGCCAGCAGCTTCTCGCGATCGGTAATCGCCACCGCGCCGATATCCAGCTCTTTATAGAGGACCTGGGCGACTTTCATGCTGTTTTCTTCGTTGAAGCCCTGACGCAAGATCCCTTCGGTCGACGCGGCGACTTTGAGGGCCGTGGCAGAAAACGCCGAGGTATATTTTTCAAACATGGCGCGCTTGTCGAGCAGGATGCGCATAAACAGCGCCGCGCCCACGGTATTGGTCACCATCATTGGGGCAGCAATACTTTGCACCAGATGCAGCGCGCTCTCATACGGTCGGGCGATAAGCAGGATGATCAGCATTTGTGTCAGTTCCGCTACGCAGGTAATGGCCCCGGCGGTGAGCGGATTAAAGACCCTGTCGGTGCGGCCACGCTTGATCAAAATACTGTGTACCAGCCCACCGAGCAGCCCTTCCACGATGGTGGAAATCATACAGCTCAGCGCGGTCATGCCGCCCATCGAGTAACGGTGTAATCCCCCCGTTAACCCCACCAGCCCGCCCACCAGCGGGCCGCCGAGCAACCCGCCCATCACCGCACCAATCGCCCGTGTATTGGCAATAGAATCTTCAATATGCAAACCGAAATAGGTACCCAGAATGCAGAAAATTGAAAAGGTGACATAACAGAGCAGCTTATGCGGCAGACGTACCGTGACTTGCATCAGCGGAATAAAAAGACGTGTTTTGCTCATCAGCCAGGCGATAACCAAAAACACACACATTTGCTGGAGCAGCAGCAACACCAGATTAAATTCGTACATACCCGCAGCACCGCGTTGACTGAAAGCGCGTACCTTACATGGAGTCGCGCAGAGATTCTTTGAGGGTTTCCAAAAAAATGTTAATTCGTGCTCATTATCACAATCCTGAAAGCATAATGATACGAAATGGATACATATCGAACATTAAACAAACAATTCAACCTGGTTTAAGTAAGAACGGCTAAAGTTAAAGTGGGGGATTTCTTGCAAAGGTGAAACCATGGCGCTTTACACGATTGGTGAAGTGGCGATGTTATGCGATATCAATCCCGTGACTTTGCGGGCATGGCAGCGACGCTACGGATTGTTCAAACCACAGCGCACGGAAGGCGGTCATCGGTTGTTTACCGATGCCGACATCGACCGAATTCGTGAAATAAAACGCTGGATCGATACCGGAGTCCAGGTCAGTAAGGTACAGACCCTGCTCAATAATGAACCCGAAAATGAACGCAATGGCTGGCGCGCCCAGCAGGAAGCAGTATTGCAGATTCTGCAAAGCGGCAACCTGCAACGACTGCGTCTGTGGATCAAAGAGCGCAGCCACGACTACCCGGCAGAGACGCTGATAACCCACCTGTTTATCCCTCTTCGTCGCCGTCTGCAATCCCAGCAGCCTGCCCTCACGGTGATGCTCAGTCTGCTCGACGGGGTGTTGATTAACTATATTTGCGGTTGCCTGAATACCGCGCGCAAGAAAAACGGGCGTGACGCGCTGGTTGTCGGCTGGAATATACAGGATACCACCCGTCTCTGGCTGGAGGGCTGGATGGCAAGCCAGCAAGGCTGGCGGGTCGACGTGCTGGCACACTCGTTGAGTTATCTGCGCCCGGAGATGTTTGAAGGCCAGACATTACTGGTGTGGTGCGGCGAGGCCCCCTCCTCGTCACAGCAAAAACAGATGCATGACTGGCAGCAAAACGGACATGCCATTTTTCCGCTGGGCATTTAATGGTTCATTAACAGCCCCGCTTCCTCGTATAATACTTTTCTTAACAAAGGAGCGAAAAATGAACCTGTCCAAACTTACCGTCATTGCGATTTTTCTGCTGATGGCGATCGGCGGCATCGGTGGCGTGATGCTCGCTGGCTACTCTTTTATTGTTCGCGGCGGTGCAGGCTGAATAAGCGGGCAAGACGCTCGAATCCTCTATCGACAATGATAGCGGCCAGCGCAACCAGAACGGCCCCTTGCACGACGTAAGCCGTATTAAACCCGCTCAGGCCAATAATGATCGGCGTTCCCAGCGTGCTGGCGCCGACCGTAGACGCAATGGTCGCCGTACCGATGTTAATAATCACGGACGTGCGGATCCCGGCGATAATGACCGGCGCCGCCAGCGGCAGTTCAACCCTGAAAAGTTGCTGCATACTGCTCATCCCCATCCCTTTTGCCACACTGTGTACGCTTTCCGGCACGGCGGCAATCCCCGCCAGCGTGCCCTGTAATATCGGCAAGACCCCATAGAGGATCAGCGCGATAATGGCAGGCTCGCGGCCAAATCCCATAACCGGTACCGCAATGGCCAGTACCGCCACCGGTGGAAAGGTCTGCCCTACTGCGGCAATGGTCTCCACCAGCGGGCGAAATTCGCGGCCCCATGGGCGCGTCACTGCAATTCCCGCCCCCAGCCCAATGATTATCGCCAGCAGACTCGACACCCCCACCAGCCAGAAATGGGCAAGCGTCAGGGAGACAAAACTTTCCTGCTGATAAACCGGTCGCGGCAACTGGGGAAATAGCGTACCAAAGAGTGCGCCGCTGTGGGGCATCGCCACCAGCAGTGCGACAAACACGGCGATAAGCCAGAGTAGCGGGTCACGCAGAAGTCTCACTGAGCGCCTCCGTTCTGAGCAGGTCGCGAAAATGCAGCGTACCGCAGGGCACGCCTTGCGCATCAGCGACGGGGAGCACATCACACTGGCGGGCGACAAACAGCGATAAGGCTTCGCGCAAGGTCATATCCTCTCGCAGTGGTTCCCCCGCCACCGTTTCGCCCGGCCGCATCCAGGCGCTGACATGGCGCAATGAAAGCAGACGAACCCCCAACTCGCTGCGACCAAAAAAGTCGCGGACAAACGGCGTTGCCGGGCGGGTTAACATCTCCAGCGGCGTCCCCTGCTGCACAATCGCCCCACTGTCCATTAAGACCAGGTGATCCGCTAACTGTAGCGCTTCATCAATATCATGCGTGACCAGCACAATAGTGCGGCCCAGCAGACGGTGGATACGAATCATCTCCTGCTGGAGCGCACCGCGCGTGACCGGATCCAGCGCACCGAAGGGCTCATCCATCAGCAACACTTCCGGGTCGGCCGCCAGCGCGCGGGCCACGCCAACACGCTGCTGCTGACCGCCGGAAAGTTGATGGGGAAAACGGTCGCGCAGGCTCTCATCCAGCCCCAGTAAAGCCATAAGTTCATCTACTCGCGCGGCGATTTTCCCACGCGACCATTTTTGCAATTGCAACACGGTGGCGATGTTGTGGGCCACCGTCCAGTGCGGAAACAGGCCTATCGACTGGATGGCGTAACCCATCCGCCGACGCAGTTCCAGTACCGGCAGGCTGCGAATCTCTTCACCAGCAAACAAAATGGTGCCTTCATCATGTTCCACCAGGCGGTTGATCATTTTCAGGGTGGTAGATTTCCCGGATCCTGATGTACCAATCAACACGGAAAACGCGCCGGTTTTACATTCAAGATTCAGATCGCTCACCGCCTGTTGTCCGGCGAAAGATTTGCTGACATGCCTGAATTCAATCATGGCTGTTTTACCTCCAACAGCGCGATACCCAGCGCAAACAGTGCGTCCACGACCACTGCCAGAGCAATAACCGGGATCACACCCAATAACACAAGATCCAGTGCGCTACTTAAAAGCCCCTGAAACACCAGTGCGCCAAAGCCGCCTGCGCCAATCAGCGCCGCAATCACCGCCATACCCACCGTCTGTACCGTGACCACCCGCAGGCTACGCAGCAAAATGGGTAACGCCAGCGGTAGACGTATATGCAAAAACCGCTGACGGGCGCTCATGCCCATCCCTTTGGCGCTTTCCAGCACATCTACCGGCACCTGGTTTAAGCCCGCCACCACACCGCGAACCAGCGGTAACAACGCGTAGAGAACCAGCGCAATCAGCGCAGGCGTGATACCGGTCCCCGCCACGCCGAGCAAACCCAGCCAGGGAAACTGCGCCACCAGCCCTGCCAGTGGTGCGATCAGCAGACCAAATAGCGCAACGGACGGCACGGTCTGAATCACATTCAGTACGGCAAACACCGGTTGTTGACGCGACGGATGGCGATAACACCACAGGCCGATACCCACCCCCAGCGCCAGCGCCGGTAGCAGCGTACCAAACAGCAGTTTGAGATGTTGCGCCAGCGCATCGTTAAAGACGTCCTGCCGATTCGCGTACTCCTTAAGCAAAGAGAGCGAATCCAGTTGCCCACTGAGCAGCAGCCACAGGGGCAGGATCCAGATTTGCGCATGCAGCAGCCAGCGCCAGACCGGATTGACCGTTAGCCGTCGGATTGCATCACTACTGGCCAGTAACGACAGCGCCAGCCACAGCCATAAGCCGCTGCCGGGGGAGGTGCGGGCAAGTGCGCTGCCTGACTGCGCCAGATCGGTGGCCGCCCTGCCCGCGCACCAGACTAAGACGCAAAATGAGGCTTCGGTAAGCAGTAACGTTGCCAGACTGGCAATGCGATGCGGGAGAAAACTCAAAAGCAGTAGCCCTGCCGGTACAAGCAGTCCCCAGGCGGCATATGCGGGCCAGACCTGCCAGATTGCACGACTTTCCCCGGAGACCAGGCGGTTAGGGGCGTAACTCACGAAGGGCAGTGTTATTGCCGCCAGTGCCAGTAACACCAGCAGCAACAACACGCGGTTATGACAACGTCGCTCCACGTTTATTTAATCAGTCCCTTTCCTTTCAGGTAATCGGCGGCCACTTTTTTGGCGTCGAGACCTTCCACTGCAATGCTGGCATTCAGTTTCTGCAGCGTTTTTTCATCCAGGCTGGCAAATACCGGTTTCAGCCACTCATCCAGTTGCGGGTAAGCTTTCAGCACCGCTTCGCGCACAACCGGGGCAGGCGCATAAATGGGCTGAACGCCTTTCGGGTCGGTCAGGGTTTGCAGCCCCAGCGCCGCAACCGGCCCATCAGTACCGTAGGCCATCGCCGCATTCACGCCTGATGTTTGCTGTGCGGCGGCTTTGATGGTCACGGCCGTATCGCCCCCCGCCAGCGACAGCAACTGCTGCTGGTTGAGCTTGAAGTTATAGGCTTTTTCGAAGGCCGGTAAGGCGTCGGTACGCTCAATAAACTCGGCGGAAGCGGCAAGTTTAAAGGTACCGCCCTCTTTCAGATAGCGACTGAGATCGTCAAGGGAGACCAGCTTGTTTTTCTGCGCAACATCCTGGCGTACCGCGATAGTCCAGGTATTATTGGCAGGCGCAGGCGTCAGCCAGACCAGTTTGTTTTTCTCCGCATCCAGCTTTTTGACTTTGTCATAGCCTTGCTGCGCATTTTTCCACGCCGGATCGTTCTCCTCTTTAAAGAAAAACGCACCGTTACCGGTATATTCCGGGTAGATGTCCAGTTCACCCGAGGTGATCGCCCCACGCACCACCGGCGTGGTACCCAACTGGACTTTATTAACGGTTTTCACGCCATGGCTTTCCAGGACCTGCAAAATAATATTGCCCAGCAGCGCGCCTTCGGTATCAATCTTGGAGCCCACTTTAACCGGCTCAGCCGCCTGTGCGCCTGCGGCCAGCATCAATAACCCTGCAGCGCTCCATTGCGAAAATGATTTCATGCTCTTACCTCTTTTTTTTGTGGTGCCTGGATTTCCGGCTGTGCAAAAAGCGTAGTAGAGAATCGACCTGGAATAAATCAGTCGTTCAGATTTTGATGTTTCTGATTAGACGAAGCGGTTATAACGCAAGGGGTTTAAAGATGAAAGGCCGCTAAAAAGCGGCCTTTGCGGGGTTACTGGAGGGTAAATTCACCCTGTTTAACACGGGCTGAATCCAGGCCGATAAAGACATTGAATTTGCCGGGTTCTGCGTCGTATTTCATGCGTTGATTCCAGAACTTAAGCGCCTCGATATCAATCGGGAAGCTGACGGTTTTGGTTTCCCCGGCTTTGAGATCCACTTTTTCGAAACCACGCAGTTGTTCTACCGGACGACTCATGGACGCCGTCACATCCTGCAGATACATCTGGACAACCGTCGCACCGTCGCGTTTGCCGGTATTGGTAACATCGACGCTGGCCGTCACTTTACCGTCACGGGTCATGGTCGGTGCCGACATTTTCACATCGGAGACGTTAAAGGTGGTGTAACTCAGGCCGTAACCGAACGGATACAGCGGACCATTGGCCTCGTCGAAGTAGCGTGACGTGTACTTGTTCGGTTTATCGGCATTATACGGACGCCCGGTGTTCAGGTGACTGTAATAGACCGGGATCTGCCCGACGGAGCGCGGGAAAGACATCGGCAGCTTGCCGGACGGGTTGTAATCACCAAACAGCACATCAGCGATGGCATTACCGCCTTCGGTACCGGCAAACCAGGTTTCGAGGATCGCATCGGCCTGCTGATCTTCTTTCACCAGCGCCAACGGACGACCGTTCATCAGCACCAGCACCAGCGGTTTACCGGTTGCTTTTAGCGCGGCAATCAAATCACGCTGGCTTTGTGGGATGGTCAGATCCGTACGGCTTGACGCTTCGTGCGCCATCCCCTGGGCTTCACCGACGACCGCCACGACGACATCCGATTTCTTCGCCACGGTCACGGCTTCATCAATCATCTCCTGCGGGCTGCGTTTGTCCTGCACTACGGCTGGCTCATACAGATTGAGGAAATCGACAATGCCTTTATCATCAGTGATATTCGAACCGCGAGCGTAGAGGATAGTGCCTTTAGGCCCCACGGCGTTGCGGATACCTGTCAGCACGGTTACGGATTGCCCCGCCACACCGGCTGCCGACCAGCTTCCCATCATGTCACGCTTGCTGTCCGCCAGCGCACCGACCACCGCGATGGTCGCGTCTTTTTTCAGCGGCAGTGTGTCGAGACGGTTTTTCAGCAGGACCAGACTTTCGCGCGCCACTTCTCGTGCTTCTTTACGATGCAGACGACTTTCCGCATTGGTGTCTTTCGGGTCCGAATCTTTCGGCCCCAGGTGACTGTACGGGTCGTTGAACAGGCCCATATCATATTTCACGTTCAGCACGTGGCGGGTCGCATCGTCGAGTTCCGCCATGGTGACCTTACCGGATTTGATAAGCCCCGGCAGGTACTTGCTGTAGTACTCGTCACTCATGCTCATGTTAATACCGGCTTTGAGCGCCACGCGTACCGCATCTTCCGGGTCGGCGGCCACGCCGTGTTTGATCAATTCTTTGATTGCGCCGTGGTCCGAAACGGTGATGCCTTTAAAGCCCCACTCATCGCGCAGGACATCTTTCAGCAGCCAGGAATCGGAAGTTGCCGGCGTGCCGTTGAGGGAGTTCAGCGCCACCATGACCGCACCGCTGCCTGCCTCCAGCCCGGCTTTGTACGGCGGCAAATAGTCGTTGAACAGACGCTGCGGGCTCATATCAACGGTATTGTATTCCTTGCCCCCTTCAACCGCGCCATAGGCGGCGAAGTGCTTGACGCTGGTCATGACCGAATAGCGATCCGCCGGGCTTTTGCCCTGCATGGATTTCACCATCGCGCGGCCCATTTCCGTGGTCAGGTAGGTATCTTCACCAAAGCCTTCAGAGCCACGGCCCCAGCGCGGATCGCGGGACACATCCACCATTGGCGCCCAGGTCATGTTCAGGCCATCATCCGCCGCTTCATAAGCGGAAACGCGCCCGACGGTTTTCACCGCATCAAGATTGAAGCTGGAGGCCAGACCCAGGCTAATCGGGAAGACGGTCCGTTGACCGTGGACCACATCGTAGGCAAAAAACAGAGGAATTTTCAGGCGGCTAAGCTGCATGACCTGATCCTGCATCGCGCGGATATCCGGGCGGGTCACGGTATTAAAGATGGCGCCGACCTGGTTTTTGGCAATCATGTCACGGATGGCTTCTTTCGGATTGTCCGGCCCGACGCTAATCAGTCGCAGTTGCCCAATTTTTTCATCCACCGTCATTTTTTTTAGTAATTCAGTGACAAACGCATCCCTTGCTTGCGGCGTCAGAGGATGGTTACCAAACATCTCTTCTGCCATCACCGGTTGCAGCGCAAGGCTTACGGCGACACCTACCGAACATAGCCATTTCATGTCGTTCACTCTCTCGTTTATACAGCCACTCACGGGCCTGACCATGAAAAAAACGCAGTGTGCCATAATCGTAGTCCGGCTTGCAGAGTTATTCTCTGATTTTTCTGAGAATTCCTCACTTTCAGACACTATGCTTTAAAGCGAGAACGCTGTTCCACCACCAGGGAGAGGAAAATGTCTTCTACAACTTCCCAACACCATATCGCTTTTATCCGTGAACTCGAACGCCTCACTGGAGCTTCACATGTCCTGACCGACCCGGCCAAAACGGCACGCTACCGTAAGGGGTTTCGTTCCGGGCAGGGTGATGCGCTCGCCGTCGTCTTTCCCGGCACACTGCTTGAATTATGGCGTGTGCTCAGCGCCTGTGTGAGCGCCGATAAGATCATCCTGATGCAGGCGGCAAATACCGGCCTGACCGAAGGCTCAACGCCAAATGGTAATGACTACGACCGCGACATTATTATCATCAGCACCTTACGGCTCGATAAACTGCATCTTATTGATAACGGTGAGCAGGTACTGGCTTATCCGGGTACGACCCTTTATTCGCTGGAAAAAGCGCTAAAACCGCTTGGCCGCGAGCCGCATTCCGTCATCGGTTCATCCTGTATCGGGGCATCGGTCATCGGTGGGATTTGCAATAACTCCGGCGGCGCGCTGGTGCAGCGCGGCCCGGCATACACCGAAATGTCGCTGTATGCGCGAATTGACGAAACCGGCAGGCTCCAGTTGGTTAACCACTTAGGCATTGAGCTTGGCAGTACGCCGGAGCAAATCTTAAGTAAACTTGATGACGAACGGGTGACCGACGCCGACGTGCGCCACGATGGGCGTCACGGACATGATCAGGATTATGTCACCCGCGTGCGCGATGTGGATGCGGATACACCGGCACGCTACAACGCCGACCCGGATCGTCTGTTTGAATCCTCCGGCTGTGCCGGGAAACTGGCCGTCTTCGCCGTACGGCTGGACACCTTTGTCGCCCCCACCCACCAGCAGGTGTTTTATATCGGCACCAACCAGCCGGAGGTGCTGAGCGCGCTTCGCCGCCATATTCTTAGCGAGTTCACCCATTTGCCGGTGGCGGGGGAATATATGCATCGCGATATTTACGACATCGCCGAGCGCTACGGGAAAGACACCTTCCTGATGATAGACAAGCTCGGCACCGACAAAATGCCTTTCTTTTTTACCCTGAAAGGCCGCACCGATGCCCTGCTGGCAAAAGCCTCCGTATTTAAGCCGCACTTTACCGACCGGGCAATGCAAAAGCTGGGGCACCTGTTCCCCTCTCACCTGCCACCCCGAATGAAAAGCTGGCGGGACAAGTATGAACACCATCTGCTACTGAAAATGTCGGGTGACGGTATCGCCGAGGCGCAACGCTGGCTGACAGAGTATTTTAAGACGGCAGAGGGTGGGTTCTTCGCCTGTACAACAGAAGAAGGGAACAAAGCCTTTCTTCACCGCTTCGCCGCAGCGGGGGCGGCAATTCGCTATCAGGCGGTACATGCCGATGAAGTAGAAGACATTCTGGCGCTGGATATTGCCCTGCGCCGCAATGACGATGACTGGTTCGAACACCTGCCGCCGGAGATTGACAGCCAGTTAACCTGGAAGCTCTATTACGGCCATTTCTTCTGCCATGTTTTCCATCAGGATTATATTGTGAAGAAAGGCGTTGATACGCACGCGCTCAAAGAACAGATGCTGGAATTATTGCGCCAGCGCGGCGCGCAATACCCGGCTGAACACAACGTGGGGCATTTATATGAAGCGCCCGATGATTTAAAACGTTTTTACCTGGAAAATGACCCAACTAACAGCATGAACCCTGGGATCGGAAAAACAAGCAAGAGAAAAAACTGGCAATAGGCTATGACGTTAGTGGTTCGTCATGGTCTAACTGCGGTATATGCTTAAGCCAGGCTGTATTGTACTCTTCATTCGTACTAAAGTAGCAGGCCAGAGAAACGTTTCTCTGGCCTGCTACATTGAGGAGTTACTCCATCATGTCTGCCGTTGATGTCCTGTCCGAAAACGCACTCGTGGTGCGCGATGCCACGCTTGATGATGTTCATGCGATTTCATCTCTCTATGCCTGGCACGTGCTGCATGGCCGCGCCTCCTTCGAAGAAGTGCCTCCCACTATCGACGAAATGCGCCAACGCATGCACAAAATCGCCAATGACGGGCTTCCCTGGATGGTCGCGCTCTACCACGGCATCGTGGTGGGGTATTGCTACGCAAGTCCTTACCGTCCGCGCCAGGCCTACCGCTATACCCTGGAAGAGTCTATCTATGTTGACGCCAGTATGACCGGACATGGTATTGGCAGTATGCTGATGGATGCGCTGATTGCAAGGTGTGAAGAAGGTCAGTGGCGGCAGATGATCGCGGTGATCGGCGATGGGCAAAATAATGCCGGCTCACTGCGCCTGCATAAAAAACACGGTTTTGAAATTGTCGGACAGTTACGCAGCGTGGGCTACAAGAAAGGTGACTGGCGGGATACGGTTATCATGCAGCGCCCACTCAACGATGGTGACTGGACGCTGCCGGAATAATTAGTCGTTTTGCGCGGTTTGTGCGCCGTGGTTTTCCACCATCTGCGCCGCTTTCTGACGTTTGTAGCTTAATGCAGATGCGGGTACAGGCTGTGCTTTCCCGGTTTCAATCCAGGTCCGTAAACGGCTGGCATCCGCAAAGTGGGTATATTTCCCGAAAGCATCCATCACCACCAGTGCCACCGGCTTATTATTAATAACGGTACGCATCACCAGACAGTGACCCGCCGCATTGGTAAACCCGGTTTTGGTCAACTGAATATTCCAGTTATCGCGATACACCAGATGGTTGGTATTACGGAACGGCAGCGTATACCCCGGATTACTGAACGTCGCCATGTCTTCCCGCGTGGTGCTCAACTGGCCCAGCAGCGGATACTGTTTGGTGGCCACCAGCAGTTTAATCAAGTCGCTCGCCGTGGACACATTGCTAATAGATAAGCCCGTCGGCTCGACATAACGGGTATGCGTCATGCCCAGCGCCTTCGCTTTCGCATTCATCGCACGAATAAACGCGTCATATCCACCAGGATAATGGTGAGCAAGGCTCGCCGCCGCACGGTTTTCTGAGGACATCAACGCCAGCAGCAGCATATCTTTGCGGCTGATTTCACTGTTCAGACGTACGCGAGAGTAGATCCCTTTCATTTCCGGCGTATGGCTGATATCCACTTTTATTTTTTCATCCAGTGGCAGATGCGCATCCAGCACTACCATTGCCGTCATCAGCTTAGTGATAGACGCGATGGGACGTACCAGATCCGGGTGGCTGGAATAGATAACCTGGTTGGTTTGTAAATCGACAATCATCGCGCTACCGGAGGCGATTTCAGGTTGCGCGGACGCCGTTGCCGCAGCAGTTTTTGCCAGCGCCTGCGGTGCGACGGGCACGGCAAACATAAGCGCGAGGCTTAATAAAGAAACTCGGATTTTCAGCATGGTGTGACTTCTGATGATTATTCATGCACGTGATTACGCACACCGCATCTGTTCAGGAAGTAAATAACAGAAGCTGGCCCTGGCATAATAGCCGCCACGCCCGCATGTCGCCACACAAGATTCATTGCAGAAGATTGCGTTGCTGGTACTTCAACCAGCAACGCAATGCGATTAGAACAGACGGTAGCCGTAACCCCAAAGAATGACCGTGAGCGCCAGTAGCACTTCAAGTACCAGCACCCCAATCGCCAGCGTCGAACTGGAGAAACTTAGCCCTTCCTCTCGGTTGATATTGAGGAAGGTGGGTATCCCTACATAGAGCAGATAACCGGTATAGAAGAGTGCTACGGTCCCCGCCAGCGCGCAAAGCCAGACCAGCGGATAGAGCGCCACAAGACCGCTCAAAAAGAGTGGCGTTGCGACATACCCGGCAAACACCATACAGCGCGCCAGAGAGGGACGCTGCGGGTAGCTCCTTGCCATCCACCAAATCACACGGCCCATCACCGCCACACCAGCTAGCATCAGCGCATAGAAAATGACGGCCAGATAAAACGCGGTAAACCAGTTCAACTGAACCACGCTCTCTTCGCCAAAATTCCAGCCTATTTGCGTCGTGCCAATAAAAGCACAGATAACGGGAATCGCCGCCATGATCAGGACATGGTGGGTGTAGTGATGCGAAACGGTTTCGTTTTCGCCCTTTATGACCTGCATTTCACGATCGGGATGGGAAAAAAGTCCCCAGACATGGTTCATAACGCCCCCTTGCTGAATGCCCGAATACAGACCCCTTAAGTATAAGTCACTCTGCTGGTTATTTTGTGTTCAGATCAAAAAAATACGTAGCGACAATCCGCGCAACGAAACCGTGGTTGTCGGCGCATTCAATTCATAGGGTGTATGCTTAAGGGGTTTAACGGGAGAATTGTTGGACCTATGGATATGAATCATCTTATCAGCCAGTACGGCTATGCCGCGCTGGTTGTTGGTAGTATTGCTGAGGGGGAAACCATCACCCTGCTGGGTGGCGTTGCCGCGCATCAGGGGTTGCTTAAGTTTCCGCTGGTGGTCATGGCCGTTGCGCTCGGTGGGATGATTGGAGACCAGTTGCTCTATTTGCTGGGGCGCCGATATGGCATGAAGATCCTGCAACGCTTTTCCCGCCATCAGGACAAAATTAACCAGGCACAACGCATGATTAACCGCCGTCCCTGGTTGTTTGTTATCGGTACGCGTTTTATGTACGGCTTTCGCATCATCGGGCCGCTACTGATCGGCGCCAGCCATCTGCCCCCAAAAATCTTCCTGCCATTGAATATTTTCGGTGCCATCGTCTGGGCATTGATTTTCACGACGTTAGGCTACCTGGGTGGGGAAGTGATCGGGCCGTGGCTGCATCAGTTTGATCACCATCTTAAAAAGCTGATTTGGCTGGTACTGGCCGTGGTGGTGGTCTTTTCCGTGCGCTGGTGGCTGCGGCATCGGCAAAAGAAACGCCGCAACCCACCGTCAGAGTAGTTAATGGCGGCTGGCGTTAAACTGCGGATTCGCCAGCATAAAGCCGCCGTCGACAATGAACGACTGGCCGGTGGTATAACTGGCGTCATCAGAACAGAGCCAGGCCACCAGGCTCGCAATCTCCTGGGTTTTACCGGGCCTTGCCAGCGGGATATTCGGCATAGAGCCCGGTTTAGCGTCATCATCGTTCATATTATTCATCGGCGTGGCTATCGCACCGGGCGCTACCGCATTCACTAGTATGTTGTAACTAATAAGCTCCAGCGCCATGGATTTGGTTAATCCGCCCAACGCATGTTTCGCCGCCGTATAGGCGCTGGCTTCGGGCAATGGCGTGTGTTCATGCACAGAGGTGATATTCACAATGCGTCCCCCCTGCCCCTGCTTAACCATATGACGCGCGGCAATTTGTGAACACAACATCGCCCCTTCAACATCCACGGTAAAAATCTTCCGCCACGCTTCCAGACTGACATCCAAAAACGGTGCTTTGGTCATTGCACCGGCATTATTGACCAGCGCATCAACACGGCCGAACGCGTTAATCAGCGTCTCGATAGCCTGAGCGCCGTCCGGCAGATGGCTTAAGTCGAGCTGGATGGTACGGGCCTGTCTGCCGCGCGCTTCTACCTGTTGAACAGTATCGCGCGCCCCGCTGTCATCTGAGTGCCAGGTGATACCAATATCAAACCCTTTTTCCGCCAGCATTAGCGCGCAGGCTTTACCAATACCTGAATCCGCTGCGGTCACAATAGCGACTTTCTGCATGGTCATTTTCCCCTCCGGTCGTGAGGCCAAACCTTCAGTATAGAGAAAAGGCATATTTCTGAACGATTGCTACACTTTGCGGTGAGTAAAACGCATCAAGGGAGAGAAACGCATGTTGAAGATATTGCTGTGGGTTATTTTGATTATCTTTTTGATTGGGCTGTTGGTGGTCACCGGCGTGTTTAAGATGATTTTCTAAAAACTCCCCCCTCACCTCCGTGGAAGTGAGGGGGGTATTTCGAATGACAGCCGTTAGCTTATCGCTTGAGCGATGCCCCTTTGCTGGCGATGACGTCCTGATACCACCAGAAGCTTTTCTTACGGCTGCGCGCCAGCGTACCGTTACCGGCATCATCACGATCAACGTAGATAAAGCCATAGCGTTTGGAAATCTCTGCTTTTGACGCGCTCACCAGATCGATTGGCCCCCAACTGGTATACCCCATCACCGCCACCCCGTCTTCAATGGCTTCGCGTACCTGCACAAGGTGATCGTTAAGATAGCTGATGCGGTAATCGTCATTGATGCTGCCATCCGCTTCCGGTTTGTCTTTCGCACCCAGACCGTTTTCCACGATAAATAACGGTTTCTGCCAGCGATCCCACATGACGTTCAGCAGCGTGCGCAGGCCAACCGGGTCAATCTGCCAGCCCCATTCTGAGCTTGCAAGGTGCGGGTTCGGTACCATGCTGAGTATGTTGCCGCGCGCTTTCTGGTTCAGCTCTTCGTCGGTCGTCACACAGCCGGTCATATAGTAGCTAAACGAGATAAAATCGATGGTGGTGCGCAGCGCGTCACGATCCGCATCGCTGATGTTGAGAGTAATGCCGTTTTCGCGGAAGAAACGCAGCATATAACCCGGATATTCGCCACGGCACTGCACGTCGCCAAAGAACTGCCAGGTGCGGTTTTGCTGCAGCGTTTCCAGCACGTCTTCCGGTTTGCAGCTCAGCGGATACATCAGGCCGCCGAGGATCATGTTACCGATTTTGGCATCCGGGATAATTTCGTGGCAGGCTTTTACCGCCAGCGCGCTCGCCACAAGCTGATGGTGGATAGCCTGGAAGATCTCCGCTTTGCTGCTACCTTCCGGCAGGCCGACACCCGTCATCGGGGCATGCAGAGACATGTTGATCTCGTTAAAAGTCAGCCACAGCTTCACTTTGTTCTTATAACGTTCAAATACCGTGCGGGCATAACGTTCAAAGAAGGTGATGGTCTGACGGCTGCCCCAGCCGCCGTAACCTTTCACCAGCCCCCATGGCATTTCGTAATGCGATAACGTCACCAGCGGCGTCATCCCTTTGCTGATCATCTCATCAAACAGTTTGTCGTAGAATGCCAGCCCCGCTTCGTTGGGTATGGTTTCATCACCGTTGGGGAAAATACGCGTCCAGGCAATGGACACTCGCAGGCAGCTAAAACCCATTTCCGCAAACAGGGCGATATCTTCCGGGTAACGGTGATAGAAATCGATAGCGACATCTTTCAGGCCGCTGTCACCTGCCACACGCTCTACCACGTCACCGAATACGCCTTTAGGTTGCACATCGGAGGTGGAAAGGCCTTTGCCGTCTTCCAGATAAGCGCCTTCCACCTGGTTTGCAGCGATAGCGCCGCCCCATAAGAAGTCATTCGGGAATGTATTCATTGATATCTCCTTTGATTAACGATTGACGGTCAGTAGCGGCATACCGGATTCCACCGATGTTGATGCCACGGTCGTCACAGCGCGATAGTCGTCACTGTTGCTGATGATGATGGGCGTTGCCAGATCGTATCCGGCCGAGAGGATCGCATCGCGATCGAACTCCAGCAGTAAATCGCCAGGCTGAACTTTATCGCCAACGCTGACATGTGCGGTAAAGGGCTTGCCCTCCAGCTTGACGGTATCGATGCCCACGTGGATCAGCACCTCAATACCGCTGTCGCTTAATAAACCGATGGCATGTTTTGTCTGAAAGAGTGAGGCCACTTCACCGGCAAAGGGCGCAATCACTTTATTGTCAGAGGGAATAATCGCCGCCCCCTGGCCGAGCAACCCGGCGGCAAAGGTGCTGTCTGGCACCTGCTCCAGCGCCAGTACGGTTCCGGTCATTGGTGAGAGGATGTCGTTTTCACCCGGCACAACGGCAATCGGTTTTGTCACCGCAGCCGTTTTCGGCATCCCCGCCACAAAGGTCAGGATGCACGCCAGCACCAGTGAAACAACCGTGCCCAGAATCCCGCCCCACAGGGTGGCATCCACACCGCCCGGCGGGATCATCTGCGCCAGAGTAAAGACATTGGCAAAACCAAACGAGTAGACGTGACTCTCGCTAAAGCCAACAATCGCCCCGCCGATAGCCCCGGAAACGCAGCCAAAAATAAACGGACGGCGCAGCGGTAGCGTCAGACCATAGACCGCCGGTTCAGTGATACCGAAGATACCCGCCGTGGCCGCCGAACCGGCCAGTATTTTCTGACGAGGGTCGCGGGTACGCAGGAAAATCCCCAGTACCGCCCCCACCTGGCCCAGTACCGCAGGCAGTAAAATGGGCAGCATCGTGTCCTGGCCGAACACGGTCAGGTTATTGATCATGAGCGGCACCAGACCCCAGTGCAGACCGAAAATCACGCACACCTGCCACAGCGCACCCAACGCTGCGCCAGCAAGCCAGGGCGCAAAGAGGTAGATGGCCTGATAGCCGTGCGCCAACCCCTGGCTCAGCAAGGTCGCCAGCGGACCGATCACCAGGAAGGTCAGCGGCACAATCACCGCGATACAGATCAGCGGACTAAAAAAGTTCTTCACTGCCGAGTGCAGGAATTTATTACATTGCTTTTCCAGCCAGCAGCTTGCCCAGGCGGCAATGATGATCGGAATAACCGAGCCGCTGTAATTGATAAAAGTTATCGGAATTCCCAAAAACGTTTCGCTGACCGCCCCTGGTGTCTGGCTTGCTTCAAAGGCTTTTATCATCATCGGGTGGGTCAGCGCGCCGCCAATCGCGAGGGTCACAAAGGCGTTACCGCCAAATTTCTTCCCGGCGGTGTAACCGAGAATCAGCGGGAAGAAGAAGAACAGCGCGTCGCTGGCGGCAAACCAGATTTGATATGTTCCGCTTTTTGTCGTCAACCAGCCGCAGACCACGGCCAGCGCCAGCAGCCCTTTCAGGATCCCTGATGCTGCCATGATACCGATAAAAGGGGTAAAAATGCCGGAGACGACGTCGATCACGCGACCAACAAGAGAGACTTTCTCCCTTTGTTCCGGCTCAGCAACCGGTGTGTCATCCGTGAGCCCGGCTTCATCACGCACCGCCTGCCAGACGTCATGAACGTGGTTACCGACCACTACCTGAAACTGCCCGCCGCTTTCGACCACCATTATGATGCCTGGGTTGGCTTTCAGCCCTTCGCCATCCGCTTTCTTGTTATCTTTGAGCTTAAAGCGTAACCGGGTGGCGCAGTGCACCAGGCTGGTAATGTTCTCCTTGCCCCCAACGTGGCTGAGAATATCTTTCGCCAGCGCTTGATATTCCATGCTTTTTCCTTACTTCTTATGCCCGAAGGCTGTGACTGAGATAAAAAAAAACCTGAGTCCAGCACCTCGCGGGCCGGGCTCAGGTTTTGCCTGCGAGATGCAGTAACAATCCTGTTTTACACTTCGTTCTTCACGCTATTTTTAGCGTTTGTCTTTTCGTACACGCTCAATATGAATCGCAAGGAACATAATCTCTTCTGTGGTGAGGTTCCGCTGATAGTTTTGTTCCAGATGGCGAGCCACCTTTTCCGCACAACGCCAGGCGCTGGCATAGTTCTCTTTAACCGCCTGGTGCAGCGACAAATCGTCATCCTCGACCACCGTGCGGGTTAACATCCGCTGCGAGAAAAATTTCAGGTGCGTGACGAACCGATGATAGCTGAGCGACTCTTCGTTATAGTCGAGTTTCAACTGGTACTTCACGATATGCAGGATCTCCTGCATCACTTTAGTGATATGCATAACATCCGGCATATCACTGTTAAGCTGGGCGGTGACCAGGTGCAGCGCGATAAATCCGGCTTCATCTTCTGGTAATTCCACGCCCAGGCGTTTTGCGATGATTGCCCGCGCCTCTTGCCCAATCTGGAACTCTTTGGGATAGAGACGGCGTATCTCCCACAACAGAACATTACGAATCACCTGCCCTGTTTTCAGCCGTTCAATGGCAAAAAAACAGTGGTCTGTCAGGGTGATATAGAGGCTATCCTGCAACTTCCCCAGCCGACCGCGCGCCAGTTCAATAATGCGATCGCAGGCGGTCATCACCTCAAGTGGGATCTGATTGAGCAACTCGCTTAAGCGTCTGACCAGTTCGTCACTTTGCAGGGCAAAAATCTTCTCGATTTTGCTGTCATCCAGCTCATCGCCGGTACGTTTCTGGAACGCAAGCCCCCGGCCCATAACGACCTGCTCGCGTTGTTGTTCATCCAGCACGACCACCACATTATTATTAAGTATTTTGGCGATTTTCATCCGAACCCCAGAAACAAAAAAACCTGACTTCCGGCAAATGCCAGAACATCAGGTTTAGCCTGCTTATGCAGTAACAATCCGCAGGAAACTTTATCAGGTTGCTTCATTCACTCAATCAATGCCACGCAAAAACGTGACTATGATCGCAGAGTTTACGCTTTCAGTGCCTGAATCGCGCGGGCTATGTCCGGCGAACTCTTAAGGGTACGAATCTGCTCGAACAGCGTAATCGCTTCGGCGTACTCTTTGCGCAGATAGCCCAGCCACTGTTTGATTCGCGCCACATGATACATCCCGGTATCGCCCTGCTTTTCCAGCCGCGTGTATTTTTGCAACAGCGCAACAACCTCGGGCCAGGGCATACGCGGCGCGTTTTCTTTCACGACCCGGCTCAGGTTGGGGACGTTCAGCGCGCCACGACCAATCATTACCGCATCGCAGCCGGTTGCTGCCATGCAGTCCTGCGCGCTCTGCCAGTCCCAGATCTCACCATTCGCGACAACCGGAATGCTAAGACGCTGGCGAATCTCACCAATGGCCTGCCAGTTAATACGCTCCGCTTTATAGCCGTCTTCTTTTGTTCGCCCGTGAACCACCAGCTCAGACGCGCCGGCCTGCTGAACGGCATCGGCAATTTCAAACTGTCGTGCGCCGCAATCCCACCCCAGACGCACTTTTACCGTTACCGGCAGATGAGCGGGCACGGCTTCGCGCATCGCTTTCGCGCCGCGATAAATCAGCTCAGGGTCTTTGAGCAGCGTTGCCCCGCCGCCGCTGCCATTCACCAGCTTCGACGGACAGCCGCAGTTGAGATCGACGCCCCACGAACCTAACTCCACCGCACGAGCCGCGTTTTCCGCCAGCCACTCGGGGTATTGCCCCAGTAGTTGTACGCGAACCAGCGTACCGCAGGGGGTGCGACTTTGATGATGCAATTCAGGGCAGATGCGGTAAAACGATTTCGCCGGCAACAGTTGGTCGACCACCCGCACAAACTCGGTGATACAGTGATCGTAGTCGTTAACCTCGGTCAGCAGCTCGCGCACCAGCGAATCGAGCACACCTTCCATCGGCGCCAGTAATACACGCATACATTGCCCCTGAAAAAATGAGGCGACATAGTAGCGCCTCTGACACAGGGAAGAAAGTGTGTTTCAAAACGCTACTGCATCAGGCCGAGCGTGGGTAAGCGTCCGTCGCCGGAAGGGTAGAACTTCCCTCACCCAGCATGCGCTGCATAATGACAATATCCAGCCAGCGCCCATGTTTAAAACCGACACTGTTCAGCGTTCCTGTCAGGGTAAAACCTGCCTGCTGATGCAGGCGCAGCGACCCCATATTTTCGCTGTTGCCAACAACGGCAATAAGCTGGCGATAGCCGTGGTTTTCCGCCCATTCAATGGCTTTCGTCAGTAACGCTTTGCCTGCTCCGCGCTGGCGAAATTGTTCATCAATATAGATAGAATCCTCCAGCGTGTAGCGGTAGGCATAACGCGTGCGATAGTGTGAGAGATAGCAATAGCCTTTCACGATCCCCTCTTCGAGAATGACAAACCACGGCAATCCGGCACTGCGAGTCTTGTTTAAACGCGCCAGCATTTCCTCTCTGTCAGGTGCGGTGGTTTCAAATGAGGCGCTGCCATTCACCACATGCCAGGCGTATATTTGCTGCATTGCGCTAATATGTTGTTCTTCTGCTTCGATAATTTCCATTGTCCGGCTCCTGCTCAGGTGTGTTGACAGGCTAGCCGTAACGCATAAGTACAGACATAGTGCTGCGCTTATTACCTGTATAAGGAAAACTTTGGATGGCACACCTCAGTCTCGATCAATTGACGACCTACAGGCTGGTCATCAGCCGGCGCAGCTTTACCGCTGCCGCCGAAGCGCTGGGGATCTCGCAGCCTGCGGTCAGTTTGCAGATGCGCCAGTTGGAGACCGCGCTGCAAACCCGCCTGATTGAACGCACCGGTCGCGGCGTTCGCCCGACACCGGCAGGGCTGACATTACTGGCCCACTGCGAAGAAATTGAAAAAGCCGTCAGTGCTGCCGTGCAGTCTGTTGCTATGCATAAGCTCGATATCAGCGGCACGGTTACGCTTGGCACAGGCGCCACGGTTTGTATTCATTTATTACCTGCCATATTGCAACAGCTACGTAAAGACTATCCTCAGCTCTCGGTTGGCGTCAGAACCGGCAATACGCAGGATATTGTCCGGGGTGTGGAGGAGAACAGTATCGACATCGGCCTTGTTACCCTGCCCGCCACCAGCAGAAATCTGGATGTAACGCCGGTCCTGGTCGATGAATTTGTCTCTATCACGGCAAAACCAACCGAGGGCGAGTCTGGTATAGAGACAGAGCAACTGCCGCTGATCGTTTTTGCTTCCGGCAGCAGTACGCGCCAGCTTATTGACGGCTGGTTTCAGCGTGCCGGTAAGAATAGCTCGCCAGTGATGGAACTTGGCAGTATTGAGGCGATAAAACGGATGGTGCGCGCAGGGCTCGGTTACAGCATTGTGCCGCGGATGTCGGTTGCGCAGGAAGAAGATTGCGCAGGCTTAACTGTTCAGCCGCTGGTCCCTGCGCTGCATCGCACGCTTGGGCTGATTATGCGCCAGGACAAGGTCGTGAATCGCGCGATGCGCGAAGTGATCCACAGCATTCAGGCGATCCCCTCCGCAGAGCATAAAGACAGCGCGTAATCCAGGAACAACAATCTTGTGGTAATGCCCGACGTTCCAGAGTGGAATGTTTGGTATGCTCAGAATTCATGATGTGATCGGTAGCACATTTCCGGCTTTAATTGTATGATGAATGCGTTTCATCAAGGGTATACACCATGAGTAAATCACTGAACATTGTCTGGCAGTACCTTCGCGCATTTGTCCTGATATATGCTTGTTTATACGCAGGAATTTATATTTCATCGCTGCTGCCTATTACGATTCCCGGCAGCATTATTGGCATGTTAATCATGTTCGTCCTGCTGGCACTGCAAATCCTGCCTGCCAAATGGGTCAATCCCGGCTGCTACGTGCTGATCCGCTACATGGCGCTACTGTTTGTGCCGATCGGCGTGGGCGTAATGCAGTATTACGACATTCTGCGCGCGCAGTTTGGGCCGATAGTGGTCTCCTGTGCCGTCAGTACGGTGATTGTCTTTCTCGTGGTGAGCTGGAGTACGCATCTGATACACGGCGAGCGTAAAGTTGTTGGCGAGAAGGAAAGTGAAAAATGATGGCATATATCTGGTGGTCGCTTCCGCTCACGCTGGCGGTCTTTTTTGCTGCGCGTAAGCTCTCCGCACGTTTCAAGATGGCGCTGCTAAATCCTTTGCTGATTGCGATGGTGGTCATTATCCCGTTCCTGCTGGTCACCGGTATCCCCTATGACCACTACTTTCAGGGCAGCAAAATCCTTAATGATTTATTGCAACCTGCCGTGGTCGCCCTGGCGTTTCCGCTTTATGAGCAATTGCACCAGATTCGCGCGCGCTGGAAATCCATCATCACTATCTGCTTTTTTGGCAGTATCGTGGCGATGGCGAGCGGCGCCGGTATTGCACTGATGTTGGGGGCATCGCCAGAGATTGCCGCGTCTATTCTGCCTAAATCGGTCACCACGCCGATTGCCATGGCGGTTGGCGGCAGCATTGGCGGTATTCCGGCAATTAGCGCAGTCTGTGTGATTTTCGTCGGCGTCCTGGGCGCGGTCTTCGGTCATACCATGCTGAATGCCATGCGTATCCACACAAAATCAGCACGTGGCCTGGCGATGGGCACCGCGTCGCACGCCCTGGGTACCGCGCGTTGTGCAGAGCTGGATTATCAGGAAGGGGCCTTTAGCTCACTGGCGCTGGTCATTTGTGGGATTATTACGTCACTGATTGCGCCATTCCTGTTCCCGGTCATCCTCGCGATAGCGGGCTAAAATTTGCGATGCGTCGCGCATTTTTAATTTGAATTGCATACGTTGCATATACAGTGAGAAGTTGATCACATATAAAGGCTAAAACGGCCCTTACACTACGATCCCAATACATTGTTATGAGGCAACGCCATGCATTCACGTTTTCACACTGCGTTTCCGACCCTTGCGGAGAATTTACAGGCCGCACTGGCGCCGCTGCTGGCGGACGCGGATTTTCCCGCGATGTTAAGCGCAGAACAGGTAGCGACTCTGCTTAACGCCACAGGGATGGACGAAGACGCGTTGGCTTTCGCTCTGTTACCGTTAGCAGCAGCCTGCGCACGTACTGAGCTTTCGCACTTTAACGTCGGCGCGATTGCCCGCGGCGTCAGCGGCACCTGGTATTTCGGTAGCAACATGGAATTCCTTGGCGCCACCATGCAGCAAACCGTCCATGCAGAGCAGAGTGCCATTAGCCACGCCTGGCAGCGCGGTGAAAAGGCGCTGGCCTCTATCACCGTTAATTACACCCCCTGCGGTCACTGTCGTCAGTTTATGAATGAACTGAATAGCGGCCTGACGCTGCGTATTAACTTACCGGGGCGTGCGCCGCATACCCTTGGCGATTATCTGCCAGATGCATTCGGTCCTAAGGATCTTGAGATTAAAACCCTGTTACTTGATGCTCAGGACCACGGGTTTGCCCTCAGCGGAGACGCGCTTTCTCAGGCGGCTATCGCAGCGGCCAATAAGAGCCATACGCCGTATACAAAATCGCCGTCTGGTGTGGCTATTGAGTGTCGCAATGGGCGCGTTTTCAGCGGCAGCTATGCGGAAAATGCCGCATTCAACCCGACACTGCCACCACTCCAGGGCGCGCTGAATCTGATGAGCCTGGCCGGGTTCGACTATCCGGATATGCAGCGTGCAGTACTCGCAGAAAAAGCCGATGCCCCTCTCACCCAATGGGACGCGACTGTCGCCACGTTGCGCGCTCTGGGTTGCCAGAACGTTGAGCGTGTTTTGCTCGACTGACCAGTCAACTGCGGGCATTTTGCCCGCAGTGATGAAAAACCCCGCAATTGAACGCCCGTTTCTTGCGATTGCCGGACGGGTAAAGTAGCCTTGAGTGAAATTTAATCCTGTATCGAGTTTGTCCGCATGCTAAAGCGCTTTGTATACAGCCTGTTGGTCCTTATCGGCTTACTGCTGTTGACTGCGCTCGGCTTAGACCGCTGGATAAGCTGGAAAACCGCACCTTACATCTACGATGACCTGCAGGATTTGCCCTGGCGTCAGGTGGGGGTGGTGCTGGGTACCGCAAAATATTACCGCACTGGTGTGATTAATCAGTATTACCGCTATCGTATTCAGGGCGCGCTGAATGCCTACAACAGCGGCAAAGTGAATTACCTGCTGTTAAGCGGCGATAACGCTCTGCAAAGTTATAATGAGCCGATGACCATGCGTAAGGACCTGATTGCCGCTGGCGTTGACCCTTCTGATATCGTGCTGGACTACGCGGGATTTCGCACACTCGACTCGATTGTGCGTACTCGTAAGGTTTTCGATACCAACGATTTTATTATTATCACCCAGCGCTTTCATTGCGAACGTGCACTTTTTATTGCTCAGCATATGGGCATCCAGGCACAATGCTATGCCGTCCCTTCGCCGAAAAATATGTGGAGCGTACGCATACGTGAATTTGGCGCACGTCTGGGGACGCTCGCTGATTTATATCTGTTCAAACGTGAACCCCGTTTCTTAGGCCCGCTGGAACCTATTCCTTCATTGCAGGAGGTACCTGAAGATGCGCAGGGCTACCCGGCGGTGACCGTCGAGCAGCTACTTGATTTAGACAAGAAAAATAACTAGATATCTCCCTACCCCACATCAAAACACGGATACACCACGTGCAGGTATTTTGGCCGGTCGAAGTAGCGAATAATTGCGCGCCATAAATTCTTGATGGTCGATATGTACTTGTCCTTGCTTATTCAGCGTCCAAAGCCCGGAGAGGGCATTAAATGGCAATGTGATTTCGCCGCCGGGCGTCGAGACAATATACTCACCAGTACGTAAGTAACCTGCATAACATTCAATACGTAACTGCGATCTATTTTGCATTGAAAATTCAATTTTACTGAAACCAGTTGGGATAACGGTATAAAACCAGGCAGGCAAATTAGTTATTTTCAGATCGCCAAGATCGGCAACAACAGCATTATCCCGTAGTAGCTGCACGGATTTTAAATAGTAGTGAACAGAGGTTTGTCTTTCGTGCGGCGGGTGATCAACTTTAAAATACACAACATTCATAGGCGCTCCAGTTCAGCATCACAACGGATTGCTCACCTATAATATATAGCGTAAGAAGCAGGCAATACGCCAACATTAAGAATTGGCTTAAGTGTTAACGTAGCGGCACTAAACTCTTATGTAGTAAAATTAACAAATAGAATAGTAAGATGCCCGGCAATAATGGGCAGCAGACTGCAATGAGCCACAGCTGCTGCAATGTTAATCATTCATAAACTGAGGGGTATCAGGCAACTTTTTCTTCGTACTTATGCAGACTAACCTGGAGATCGTAAATGAGGCTTTTAACCTTCTCCGGCGTCAGACTAAAAAACTGCGACTCGAACGTTGAACCGCCCGGCGCATAAGGGGAAGTACTGTAACCAAAACGAATAACCACGCCATTCAAATCTTCCACTGCTCCCACCTGCCATCCATTAACGGGAAATGCAGGAAATGCTGATTCATTGTTCATCCTAATCTCCTTGTGAATGTTGTGACTCAAAGAGCGTAGCACCTAAATGAAAAAATTAACAATAAAGAATAGGTGAACTTTTAATGTAAAAGTGAATTTGTTATTCCATCCGCAATATCGCCGCGTTTATTAATTATCAACCTAAGTAAATTCTGAATATATGTTATTCAACAGGAGGTTATCAGTTAACAGCTTGTTACTCTCATGTTCAAAAAAAGAACAAACGGAAGATATATCCTTGACGAACCGCCCGATAGAAATAGCCGCTTCGCTAGTTTTAGCTTTTACAAAAAATAAGAAAAATAGCGCGTTCCGTTTGTATAAAAATTAAAAAAAACGTTTCGTTATTTCTGTTCCGATAGCGCGAATGAATATTAAGGTCTACCTTAAAATTCTGGTTTACAAAAGAGGAAAATAATTATGTCACCTGCGGATAAGAAACATCTTCATTACCCACGGCCTCCTTTCCCGGCGCAACCGCAACAGCCGCCCGGGTTGGCTTCCGAGATGAAACCTATTCCCGATCATGGGGAAACAAGTTATATCGGTTCCGGAAGGCTGGCAGGTAAGCGTGCATTAATTACCGGTGGTGATTCAGGTATCGGCCGCGCCGTTGCTATCGCTTTTGCCCGTGAAGGGGCTGACGTAGCGATTAATTATTTACCTGAGGAGCAATCCGATGCTGAAGCGGTGATCGCATTAATCGCCGCAGAAGGACGAAAAGCAGTCGCGCTACCCGGCGATGTCCGTGACGAAGCATTTTGCCAGCAGCTCGTCGCAAGCGCCGTCCGGGAACTGGGAGGGCTGGAGATTCTGGTCAACAATGCCGGACGCCAACAGTACTGCGAATCCATTGAGGATCTGACCACCGAAGCGTTTGATGCAACCTTCAAAACGAATGTGTATGCGCCGTTCTGGATAACCAAAGCAGCCATCCCTCATTTGCAGGAAGGGGCGGTGATTATCAATACCACCTCGGTTCAGGCTTATCAGCCGAGTCCTATTCTACTGGACTATGCGCAAACCAAAGCCTGTGGGGTCGCATTTACCAAAGCGCTGGCACAGCAACTTGGCGCTAAAGGTATTCGCGTCAACGCCGTCGCGCCAGGGCCATACTGGACAGTGCTGCAATCAAGTGGCGGGCAACCCGAGGAAAAAGTGAAACAATTTGGCGCATCCGCACCGCTTGGCCGCCCGGGTCAACCCGTGGAGATTGCCCCGCTGTATGTGCTGTTCGCCTCGGATGAGAGTTCCTACTCTTCTGGTCAGGTCTGGTGTTCTGACGGCGGAACAGGAACGCTGTAAAGTAAGCAGGCAGGTTTCGGCCTGCCTGTTTTCCGGCTGGAAGTATTAATGAATCGGCAACAGTGTAATATTTCGCGACTTTTTTCTTATTGCGTATTCCATTAACATTTGGTTTTATCGTAGATAAGAATTTTCCCGCCAAGATAATTTCTAATCCTTGCGAGAGTTGCGCTTTATCCTCGGAAATTGTACTCCTATATTTTCAAGGAACAGGATAATGTGTCGTAAAGGATTCGTGATTGTATCAGTATTGTTGTTTATGCTGTTTAACCACCAGGCTATCGCTGCTTGCGCCTTTGCCCCAAATGAGGAATTCCCGGCTAATAGCCTGAAAAAAATGACCGTACCTTTGGCCAAAAACGCAATTTCAGTGCCACCAGGCACAGCGGTAGGTTCGGTTATCTATAGTCAAAAGATCAACATTACATCAGGTGCGGACAAACTCAGAGTTACCTGCGATATAACAGGTGCATTCCAGTTCATCCGCGACTATAAAACCCTGCCTTTAACAGAAACAACACCCGGATCGAAGATTTATAAAACGGGCATTGCCGGTATTGGCATCAGATTCGTAAACTCTGCAAATACTAAGTTCCCGGTAACGTCACCAGCCATAGGGTGCGAAGTCTCAAAAACGTGTTATATAACAAATAATGGTCTCTGGGCTGCCAGCTCCTGGTTCGACCTGGTGAAAACCGCCGATACCGTTGGGGCTGGAACCATTGTAGCCTCCAATCTGCCAACAACGTTATACAGTTTTGGACAATCGGGCAGTATGGTTAACATTTATGAAATTAATCTCAGTGGCAGTGTGAGCATTAACACCCCCACCTGCAATATCACCCCAGTCAGCCAGTCGATGACCGTGCTGATGGGTTCGCATCACGTGTCCGATTTTACGGGCAAAGGCTCGGGTACCGAATGGAAAAACGCCAGCATCCAACTCAGCGACTGTGGTTGGTTTTATGGTAACAGCCCAGCCGCCGCGGTGGCCACTTTTGATGGAACGAGCAACACGGTGAAGGCACTAACCAACAATGCCGCCGATATTACCCTCACCCCTCTCGATGGCACAATCACCCCAGCAGAAGGGATAATGGCCATTGCTAACAACGCATCTGCTGCCACCGGTATTGGCATTCAGCTTTCCAGTACGCAGTCAGACAGCGGCAAAATTAACCTCGACTCAGCTTACACCCATACCTTGCCTAATGATGGTTCACGTACCATCACCATCCCGTTATTTGCCCGTTATATACAGACCGAAACCAGCCTCAGTGCAGGCAAAGCTATTGGTAAACTGGAGTACACCATCAGCTATCATTAATCAGCGTAATGAAAAGACAGGTGATTTCCCGGCACTCCTGTTATTCCTGGTTACGCTTAATCCTGATGCTCAATTTCATGGCGGCACGTTAGCGCCATAGCTGAAAGCCAGGAGAAAAGATGAAGAACGAGTCGTACTCTCATCCACCGCGTCATGATGGCTATGCGGGACTGGGCGATTACGCCGCCATTGGCGATGGCCGCTCGGTGGCGTTAATCGCCCCCGACGGCGCAATTGACTGGTGGTGCGCCCCCAATATGGACTCCCCGCCGCTCTTTGATCGCATTCTGGACGCCGCCAGCGGCGGTTATTTTCAGATTGAGCCCACCGGCGATTATCGCGTTGATCGCCGCTACCGGGAAAACAGCAATGTGCTGGAAACCTTCTATGAGACAGCGTCCGGTAGCGTGGTGTTGACTGAATCTCTCAACAGCAATTACGCCGGACGCCTGCCATGGTGTGAACTGGCAAGACGCGTCGAAGGCATTCAAGGCGAAGTCGAACTGCGGGTGATCTTTGTGCCGGGAACGGCGGCCTGTACCCGCTCTCCCTGGATTCAGAACACCAACAAAGGCCAGGTTATCCATATTGGCGATTTAATGGCGATGCTGCGGACCTCTGACGATGTCACCGTCACCCATTTCGATGACCACGCGATAGAGGGAACCGTTATTGCCCGCGAAGGTGTGCGTTCACTGGTGGCGTTGCTGGTCAGCCATAAAGAGCCGCTCGCCGTACCCTCTCTTGAAAAAATTGACGGTCATATTGATATCTCCGACCACGTCTGGCAGTTATGGTGCGAAAGCCTGACTTATAAAGGGGAGTTCCCTGAGCACGTGACGCGTTCGGCGCTGGCGCTAAAGTTCCTGCTCTATTCCCCGACCGGCGCCCTGGCGGCGGCACCGACCACATCGTTGCCGGAAGGCATCGGCGGCGAGAAAAACTATGACTACCGCTACGCCTGGACGCGCGATGCCTGCATGATCATCCGCGCTTTTACCGTTATCGGTGCGCTGGAGGAGTGCAAAGCGGCCTTCTCGTGGCTTACCAACACCATCCTGCGCCATGACGGCAAAGTCCGTGTCTGTTATACCCTTGATGGCGGCATCGTTCCGGAGGAAAGCTACCCGCCATTATGCGGCTATAAGAACTCACGCCCGGTGCGCATAGGCAATAACGCACGTGACCAGCAACAGCTCAGTATGTATGGCGATCTGCTGGCTACCGCCCTGCTGTTTGTCCGCGCCGGACACGTCCTGGATCTCACTACCGCCCGACTGCTCGCCTCGCTGGCGAATACCTGCGCCGATATCTGGAAGCAGGTGGACTCCGGCATCTGGGAACTGCACGACCTGCAACACTACACCCACTCTAAAATCACCTGCTGGATAACGCTGGATATTGCCGCCCATCTGGCGCGCGAGGGGCACCTGGAGGCAACCTGGGTGGCCCGCTGGGATCGTGAAAAAGCGCGCATCGAGGCGTGGGTCGAGACGCATTGCTGGTCGGAGAAAAAGCAGGCGTATACCTTTTATGCCGGCAGCGATCGGCTCGATGCCTCGCTCTGTCTTGCCTGGCATTATGGTAAGCACTGTAATCCGCAGCGCATGCGTTCGACCCTCAACGCCATTATGGACGAACTGGGGCATGGCGAACCCATGCTCTATCGCTACAGCGGTGTCGAGCAGGAGGAGAGCACCTTTGTTGCCTGTTCGTTTTGGATGGTGGAGGCGCTGGCGGAGATGGGGGATAAAACCCGCGCCCGGCACTGTATGGACACCATCCTTAAGACGCTTTGCGATAAGGGCAATGTGGAGACGTTTAATGAGATGTTCGATGTGCGTAGTGGCGAATGGCGCGGCAACGTGCCGCAGGGGTTGAGTCATCTGGCGCTGATTTGCGCCGCCGATGCGCTATCAAAATAGTGGTGGCGGAAATTCCCGGATGCGGTATTAACGCCTTGTCCGGGCTACAATGGCTAATGCGGAATCATCCATATAACTCACAAAATACTGAAAAGGATTATCAGCATTATTTTTAAGAGGGAATGCTTATATTGATTCGTCGGCAAATAGCATTTCTATGGCATGTGTGGGATAGAAAAGTGAATGCGTATTGTTGCCAACCAACGCGATAAAACCGAGCTTAAGATAAAATTGCTTCGCTTTATCATTAAGAGCATCAACAAAGATCCCATGAATTCCGACAGCCTGCGAAGCGAGGTAAGTGACTTTCATCGCATGGGCGACAAGTATTGCCCCCCACTCTTTACCCTGTAAATCTTTATGGGTGGCCAGACGACCAAGGGTAACACTGGGCACGTTAGTGTAAGGGACTTTTTTCTGTTGCGTCCGTGAAGGAAGCGCTTCTTTTTCAAAACAACTACCGGACAATGTGTAATAACCAACAACTTTAGGTTTTGGATCCGGAGTCGTCAGCAAATAGGCGCGCAAAATGCGCCCGCGATGTTGTCGGGCGAGGTGATCGGTGAGGAAAGTATTCAGCGTGGTTTCACCGCAATCGAATCCTGAGAGGTCGTATTCAACATCTTCTGAAAAAATTGAGATAGTCAGCTCAGCCACCTCTCACTCCATGTCACGTAGACGCTTTGTCGCTCGTTTCAGTTTCTCATTCGGTTGAGGAGGACAACTGATAGCATCCATCACCAAATTCCATGATTCTTCATCGAGTATCAGACGACGATGCTGCTCAATGACTTCTGCTGCCCGCTGCGAGGCACTCGAGACCATAAACTGTGTAATGGTCTGATTAGACAGTGCCGCCGCTTCTTCGATGATGGTCTTATCATCATCAGTGAGACGGAGGTCGATACGCTGTTTTTTGAGTGCTGGCACGATGTACTCCTGATAGCTCGATGCTGGCAGCCAGCATTTATTACGTTTTTAATGCCATTGGCATAAATGCAGACTTGACTATATGTACGGATACAAACCGTACATATACTATAAAGTGCAACTTCTGTACTTTCAATAAAAAACCCCATCAATACATTGATGGGGTTTTCTCAAACACCGGCGGTAACACCCGCCGGACAAGCGCAAATTATTTCTTACGCGCGTATTTCAGGGAGTCCAGCGCCACCGCGAAGATGATGATGCCGCCCTTAATGATGTACTGCCAGTACGGGTTGATACCGATATAGGTCAGACCGTAGTTGATAACGGTGAAGATGATTACACCGGTCACCACGCCCAGAACCGTACCTACCCCGCCGCTAAAGGAGACGCCGCCTACCACGCACGCTGCGATAGCATCAAGTTCGTACATAAAGCCGAGGTTATTGGTTGCCGAGCCGATACGACCGGCTTCCAGCATCCCACCGAACGCATAGAACACACCGGACAGGGCATAGATCATCAACAGGTTCAGCGCAACGTTAACACCAGACACTTTTGCCGCTTCCGGGTTACCACCGATAGCGAAAATGTTTTTGCCAAAGCGGGTTTTGTTCCACAACACCCAAACGAAGGCGACGGCAATCAATGCATAGAAGGTAATATAAGACAGACGGAACGCACCCAGCGCGATAAAGCCTTGCGTGAAGGTAGAGAAGCCGCTGTCAAAGCCGGAAATCGGCGATGCACCCACGAAGTCGTAGTACAGGGAGTTGATACCGTACACGATGATCATGGTACCCAACGTGGTGATAAAAGGCGTCACGTTGAGGTAAGCAATGATAATACCGTTCACCAGACCGATGATCGCACCGATCACACAGACAATGCCGATGACCACGACGATCGGCATCGTGTGCATTTCCGGGAACACTTTGTTGACGTTTTCCATCGACTGCAACAAGGTCGCTGCCACTACCGCCGCCAGGCCTACCTGGCGCCCTGCGGACAGGTCAGTACCCTGTGTCACAATCAGCCCGGCTACGCCCAGTGCGATGATAATACGCACGGAGGATTGGGTCAGAATGTTACTTAAGTTCAACAGACTTAAGAACGTAGGATCCTGGAAAATAATAATCGCCAGTAACACTAAAAGAACAACGTAAATACCGCCGTCTTTCAGATAAGTGAGAAAAGTTTTTTTATTTAACGCACTCATGAGGAGCCCCTGATCTTAAAGGTGCAAAGACGCAAGACGGAGTATTTCGTTTTGCGTTGTCGTTTTAGTGTCAACAATTCCGGCAACGAGACCATTGCTCATCACCAGAATACGGTCAGTGATACCCAACAATTCAGGCATTTCAGAGGAGATAATAATAATCCCCTTGTTTTTCTTCGCCAGCTCCGCAATCAGCTGATAAATCTCGAACTTCGCCCCAACGTCAATACCACGCGTTGGTTCGTCAAGCATTAAGATTTCCGGTTGGGTTAACAACCAGCGACCAATAATCACTTTCTGTTGGTTACCACCAGAAAGCGATCCGATCTGGGTACGGTGGCCGGGTGTTTTCACACGCATGGAGTCAATAACCCATTGGGTATCGCTTTTCATACGGGAATTATCCAGCAGACCGACTTTATTTTTATAGTTCTGAATATTGGAAATAAGCGAGTTAAATCCGATATCCAGGTAAGCGTAAATCCCGGTAGAGCGACGCTCTTCGGTAACCAGTGCGAAACCATTATTGATGGCTTCATTCGCATTGTGGTTATTAATATTTTTGCCGTGTAGCTTAATTGTACCCGTGGCTTTTTCACGAATACCAAATAATGTTTCTACGATATCGGTACGTTTCGCCCCAACCAGACCAGCAATACCAAGAATTTCACCTTTACGCAGATCAAAGGAGATATCGCGGATTGACGGCTGACGCAATGACGTCAGATTACGCACTTCGAGAATCGTCTCACCCGGCGTGTTCTGGCGATCCGGGAAACGTTGGTTGAGCGAACGCCCTACCATCATCGCAATGATCTTGTCCATATCCAGCCCTTCGAGCGGCTGGGTCGCAATCCACTGACCATCACGCAGGATCGTAATTTCATCACAGAGCTGGAAGATTTCTTCCATCTTATGGGAAATATAAACAATACCGCAGCCGCGATCTTTCAGCTTACGGATAATTTTGAAAAGATGATTAACTTCTTTTTCGGTCAGCGAAGAAGTTGGTTCGTCCATGATGACAATTTTGGCATCGTATGAGAACGCTTTTGCAATTTCGATCATCTGCATTTGCGAAACAGATAATGTACCGACACGCGCACGCGGATCAATATCAATATCCAGCTCATCAAAGATGTCTTTTGTATCACGGTACATTTTGTCCTGATCGACAAACACGCCTTTGGTTGGGTAACGACCTAACCACATGTTGTCCATTACAGAACGTTGCAACACCAGGTTAAGTTCCTGGTGAACCATTGAGATACCATTTTCCAGCGCTTCTTTTGCAGAATGGAAATCGATTTCTTTTCCCTGAAAAAGAATACTACCGGAGTCTTTCTGATATATCCCAAAAAGGCATTTTAATAATGTCGATTTACCGGCGCCATTTTCACCCATTAATGCATGGATTGAGTGCGGACGCACTTTTAAATTCACATTATCGAGAGCCTTTACCCCTGGAAAAGACTTGTTGATATTGCTCATTTCCAACAAGAATTCACCGGACGACTGAGTATTATTGCTGACCATAATTGTACCTTGTTGGCCTGGCATATCGTATTATAAGGGCGCAACTATTATTGTTGCGCCCGGTGAGAACATGCTTAAAACGAATTATTTACCGATGAACTGAGACAGATTGCCCTGATCTACACCAACGTAAGGAATACGAACAATTTTGTTCTCAATTTTCCAGTTGGTGCCGTCAGCTGCGCCTTTACCGTCTGCCAGGTTTTTCGCCAGATCGAAGGTTGCTTTCGCCTGGTTGTTGGCATCGTTCAGCACGGTACCGGCCATGGCGCCAGATTTAACCAGGGCCAGAGCTTCTGGCAGCGCATCCACGCCGAATACCGGGATGGAAGATTTGTTGTGCGCTTTCAGCGCTTCAACCGCGCCCATTGCCATCGCATCGTTGTTCGCGATCACGACTTCAATTTTGTTGGCGTTCGGACCAGACAGCCATGCGTCCATTTTGTCTTTCGCCTGAGCGGTATCCCACATCGCGGTATCTAACTGCAGTTGCTCAGTTTTGATGCCTTTGTCATTCAGCTCTTTGATAACATAAGTGGTACGAGCTTCAGCATCCGGGTGACCTGGTTCGCCTTTCAGCAGAACGTACTGGATTTGACCGTCTTTGTTCAGGTCCCAGTTTTTATTGTCAGCCCAGTGTTTGGCGATCAGGTCGCCCTGAATGATGCCGGATTCTTTGGAGTCAGTACCCACATAATAAGCTTTGTCGTAGCTGTCCAGCGCTTTGCGAGAAGGCTCTTTGTTGAAGAACACAACCGGAACGTTTTGACCACGTGCTTTTTCGATAACGGTGCCTGCAGCAGCCGGGTCAACCAGGTTGATTGCCAGGGCTTTAACGCCTTTCGCCAGCAGAACGTCGATCTGGTCGTTCTGTTTGGACTGGTCGTTCTGGGAGTCGTTCATCAGCAGCTGTACGCCAGAAGCTTCTTTGGCGTCTTTCTCGATGGCTTTACGGACAACTGACATGAAGTTGTCGTCATATTTATAGATGGTCACACCAATACGGGTATCAGCTGCATGTGCGGCTGCGCCAAAAAGCATGCTTGCCATAACAGCAGACAGAGTCAACACCTTCTTATTCATGGTATCTCCGGTTTTTTTATGCAGGGTAGTTCATGCGAATAATGATCGGCGGGGCAGCAAGTTAATGAAACGTTACTGTTCGCCGAAGTTCACTCAAAAAATTCTTTCTTCCGTGTTCGGTAACGCTCCAATAATGCGCTTTCTTCGATGCTTCTGGCTGAATGACTCGGTGAAAATGAATAATCACCGTTACATTGTGTTTCAGCTTCTAAAACGCTGACATCATAGTCACCGTCTTGTTAAGATACTGTGAATTTACTCACAGATTGAAAACGGTTACATCAACAAACATCATAAGTTAGTGATCGTTGCCACAGATTGACGTGAGGCGACAGAATGGCGGCGTACCAGCGTTGGCATAAAGCAGTGCGTTGCCTCAGGATCGAGCTTGCCCGCAGCCCCCATCAGCGCCAGTTCCGTGGCCAGGCGGGCCATTGACGCAATTGGATATCGCACCGTCGTCAATTGCGGATCGGTATAACGGGCAATCGGGATATCATCGAAACCAATGAGAGAAAGATGCGGTGGCACCGCAATGCCATTATCTTTCAGCGCCGTTAGCGCCCCGGCGGCCATGCTGTCGTTATAGGCAAACACCGCCGTAAGCTGCTGGTTGCGGCTCAGGAGCTCCACCATAGCAGCCTCCCCGCCCTGCATATCCGGTGACCCCATACCCACCCAGGCATCCGGCGCGGCAATACCCTGCTCCGCAAGCGCTTTAACCCAGCCCTCACGGCGCATGTCGTTATCTTCAATCTGATGGCTGGAGGCAAGATAGCCTATGCGTTGATGTCCGTGATTGAGCAGCATGCGGGTGGCCATCACCGCACCGCTGACGTTATCGAGTGAGACACAACGGTGGACGTAACCTGGCACCACGCGATTGATCACCACCATGCCAGGAATCTGTTCCATAAACCCGGCGAGTTCTTCATCGCTTAGCGCTTTTGAATGAACAATCAATGCGTTACATCGTTGACGTATCAGCACCTCAATAGCATGACGCTCTTTTTCCGCTTCGTGGTAACTGTTGCCGATGAGCACATATTTCTGGTGCTGCTGCGCCACGGTATCCACCGCTTTCACCAGCGCGCCAAAGAAGGCGTCAGAGACGTCCATCACCACGACGCCGATGGTGTCGCTGATCTGCGTGGCCAGTGCCTGTGCGTTGGCATTCGGGCGATAGCCCAGTTGCGCAACCGCCTTCATCACCGCTTCCCGCGTTTCCTGACTGACCAGCGCGCTGTTATTCAGCACGCGGGAAACCGTCGCGACGGAAACGCCCGCCTGACGGGCCACATCACGAATGGTGATCATATTGACCAACCTTTATGTTGATTACGGCAGCTCACAGATACCCCCTGTTTAGCAAGGAGGCTATTCTCTCAGTCGGCGAGAGGTTGCTGCGTGAGTGGCATCACATCAATGGAAACGGTTACATCCATTTTGTTAATGATTGTGATCCAGATCGTTATCTGGATGTGCGCGGCAATGATGTCCCCGCAGCACGTGCGGTTAATTGCCGCCACAACCACTCCATCGGCCCCTGACGGAAGCGCCGCAGCCAGAAAACAGAGAAGAGAATATTGACGGCCCAGACCGGTGGGACGAAAGCCAGCAGTTGCAAGCGATCAAACTTCATCACCAGGCCGAAACGATAAAATAGCGTGGTACAAATGAGCGTTTGCAACAGGTAATTGCTCAGTGCCATCCGCCCAACGCATGCCACAGCATTAACCAGTCTCCAGCGGCACAGTTGCGGCCAGAAACCAAAGATAAGTGCGGTATAACCCAGCACCTGTATGGGTGCGCCCAGCTCACGCGGCGCTTGCAGGATAAACGCGCACCAGCGATATGCCCAGTCAAGTTGCCATTGGGCAATAATGGCCGGCAGGTTTATCGCTACGCCAAGTGCTATCAGAAAGCATCCCGTACGGCGATAGTGCCCCAGGCTGAACTGCCCTTTCAGCCAGCCGCTACGCATCAGCGCTGCGCCCAGCAACATCAGCCCGGCTAACTCCCAACCATACTGCGCCCCCAGCGCCAGTAAACCGCTGGACAGCATATCAGCACGATTACTGAAGGCCTCCATCATACTGCCCGTGGTTTTCCACCAGACTTCATACTGGATATTGGCTGGCCCCGGCAGCCATGAGCGGTTTGGCGCACTGCCAGATATGAATCCCAGCAACAGCAGTACCACAATGCCAATCAAATACAGCGCCAGCCCGGTATTGAACAACGCTTTCACACTTTGCGCATCGCGAATCATGCGCCAACTGATAAGCCCCACCAGCCCGTAAGCCAGCAAAATATCGCCATCCCAGAAGACCAGCGCGTGAATAAAACCCAGCAGTACCAGTAACGTTAAGCGTGACTGGATCCAGCGCTTGCCGCGTGGCAAGAGCATTTGCAGGCCCGCACCAAAGAGAAGCGCAAACAGAGAGAGGAATTTCACCTGCGCAAACAGGTCGAGCGCCGCCCATGTCCAGGCATCGCTTAAGGTGATGCTGCCAGCCCAGGCGGGATTAAGATAGGCCGCTTTTGGCAGTCCAAAAGCGGTGATATTCAGAAGCAGGATACCGAGAATGGCAATGCCACGAACAAAATCCAGCGTGACATTTCTCTCCATGTATCCAGCTCTCCGGGCAAATTAGTTATGGTGACGTACTGCGCGCAGGAACTCCTGGCGAGTATTCTGACTGGACTTAAACAGGCCACCCAGTGACGTCGTGGTGGTGGCGCTGGTTGCATCGCGAATGCCACGTGCTTTCACACAGTAATGTACCGCGTCAATGGACACCGCCACATTATTGGTACCCAGCAGCGTTTGCAGCGCCGTCAGGATCTGCTGCGTCAAACGTTCCTGCACTTGCGGACGCTGGGCAAAGAACTGCACAATACGGTTAATTTTCGACAGACCAATCACCGACTCTTTGGGAATATAAGCGACGGTCGCTTTCCCATCGATAGTGACAAAGTGGTGTTCACAGGTGCTGGTCAGCGTAATATCACGCACCGTCACCATCTCATCCACTTTCATTTTATTTTCGATGACGGTAATTTTCGGGAAATTGGCATAATCCAGTCCCGAGAAAATTTCATCAACGTACATTTTGGCGATGCGATGTGGGGTTTCCATCAGGCTGTCATCATTCAGATCGAGATTAAGGAGCTGCATAATCTCGGTCATATGACCGGCTATCAGGCGTTTACGGGTTTCGTTATCCATGTCGACAGGCGGGCGCAACGGGGTTTCAAGGCCACGGGCAACCAGGGCTTCATGAACGAGAGCCGCTTCTTTACTGAGTGATGACATTTTTTATTCTCCTGCAGGTGTGGCATCTTCGCCGTGCGACGGGCGAAGCGAGCAATCATTGTGCGTGAGGTCGCGCACAGAATCCAGTATTCACGGTGATAATTAATGAAATTGCTCGTACCTTTCACGCCGTACGTTTCCAGACCAAAATCCCGCCGAGCAGCAGCGCCAGCCCGGCCAATCCGAGTGCGGGTTCCAGCCGCTGCGTAAGCCAGGTGGAAAGTGCAGACGTCATCGGCCCAATCAATTGCCCGACGGCATAGCCGGTGGTGAGCAAACCCGCCATATACCGGGTATGATTCGGCGCCAGTTCGCGGCCATACAGCAGCGATAACTGCACCGCACACAGAAACCCCCCGCCGACCAACAGCGCGCCCATGACCAGACCACTCATCCCCGGCAATACGCAGGAAGCCACCACCCCCAACCCTTGTAGCCAAAGCACAATCGCCAGCCGCTGATTGCTGTGGCCCACATGACGCAGGGCAATACTCAGCCCAATCCCGACAACTGCGGCAGCACCAAACACCGGCCAGACAAACTGCGCAAAGAGGCTACCGGGAAAGCGCAACGCCGCCATTTGCGAAAGAAAAGTCGCGGGTAAGATGTAGCCAAACCCCGCCAGACTATAGCTCCAGACCAGTCGTTTCAGATCGGTCGTCAAATGCAGCGGTTCTGGCTGAACGCCGGAGCGATGTAACTGGCCCGGATGCGGCAAATAGCGGGCGATCAATACCACCAGCACCAGGGCCAGTACGCCATAGACCTGCCAGGCTGCCGTTGAGGAGAGCGCGCGCGACTGAATAACCACCGCCAGCAGGCCGCTCAGGGCGATGCCCGCCCCCGGCCCGGCAAACACGGCGGCACTCAAACCCGGACGGGCGTAATGCGCCAGACGCTCGTTCGTCCAGGCCGCGGTAAGCACCATCGCCCAGCCGCTCATCGCACCAATTACCAGACGCAGTGCGCCGTGTGCAATGGCGTTATCCGCCAGTGCCGAAAGAAAGGTCAGCGCAACAGCACCCGCAACGCCAAGATACAGACGCATTTCGATATGTTTACTGGCGCGCATCGCGTCCCACGCCCCCAGTAAATAACCGAGGTAATTCATCGCGGCGACCAGTCCGGCGCTGGTTAACGTCAGTTGTCCATCGCGAATCATCAGCGGCACCTGGGGCGTGAAAGCAAAGCGCCCTATTCCCATTGCCACCACCAGTACGATAAAGCCACAGAGCGCAATGCGTAGCGCCATGGAAACCTCTGACGTTAAAAAAAAGTAAAATTTATGATGCATTATGATGCAGCGAGGTGAAAGTGAAAGTTACTCACAGGCGCATGAATTATCTGTATTATGAGTGATCGTCACGCTTTAACTGTTAACAAATAATCAAGGAGCCTTGCATGGAATTGCTTGAAGAGCACCGCTGTTTTGAGGGGCGCCAACAACGCTGGCGGCACGACTCCACCGTGCTGAATTGCACCATGACATTCAGCATTTTTTTACCGCCTGCGAAGACAACAACACCCCCTCCGGTGCTGTACTGGCTGTCGGGCCTGACCTGTACCGATGAAAACTTCACCACCAAAGCCGGCGCGCAACGCGTTGCGGCTGAGCTGGGGATTGTTCTGGTAATGCCAGATACCAGTCCGCGCGGCGATGACGTTGCCGACGCCGATGGCTATGATCTGGGCAAAGGCGCGGGCTTTTATCTCAATGCCACCGAACAACCGTGGGCGGCGCATTACCGCATGTATGACTATCTGCGCGACGAACTGCCCGCGTTGATTCAATCACAATTTACCGTCAGCGAACGTTGCGCCATCAGCGGTCATTCGATGGGCGGCCACGGCGCACTGATCATGGCACTGAAAAACCCGGGGCGCTTTACCAGCGTTTCTGCGTTTGCGCCGATTGTGAACCCGGCACAGGTCCCCTGGGGACAGAAAGCCTTTAGCGCTTATCTGGGCAACGACACCTCAACCTGGCAGGCCTGGGATAGCTGCGCGCTGATGCTGGCCAGTCAAAATAAAGATGCGATCCCGACGCTTATCGATCAGGGCGATGCCGATCAATTCCTCGCAGAACAGCTACAGCCCGCCCGTCTGGCTGAGGCCGCCCGCCAGACCGGCTGGCCGCTCACGCTTCGTGTTCAGCCTGGCTATGATCACAGCTATTACTTTATGGCCTCGTTTATTGAAGACCACCTGCGTTTCCACGCGCAATATCTGCTGAAATAATCACCGGAGGGCGGTGCCCTCCTCTTTACGATTCCTTACACTTGTCACTATCCCGCTGAAAAAATTAGATTTCCCCTCTTCAAGAACAACAAATGCAAATGATTTCAATTATCAGTTGTATTTACATAAATTCACTTTTTATCCACAATCCTTCCGCTTCTCCATCGCCAGAGTTCTTAAAAGACAAACACTTATAGTCTTCATGGTATTGCCCGATGGAGCTTTATTCATTTAAACGGAATGACAAAATGACTTTACCTCGCGCTAAATTGCTGGCAGTTGCCGTCTGCGCTGCCACCTTCCCCCCGGCACTCCTTGCGGCTGGAGAAGATACCGTTGTTGTCTCCGCAACCGGATTTGAACAGAAAATTCAGAACGCCCCGGCCTCTATTTCGGTTATTTCTAAACAACAACTTGAAGATAAAGCGTACCGGGATGTCACCGACGCGTTGAAAGATGTTCCGGGTGTGGTGGTGACCGGCGGTGGCAGCAGCAGTGATATCAGCATCCGCGGCATGGCTTCGCAATACACCCTCTTTTTGGTCGATGGCAAACGAATCAGCACACGCGGTACGCGCCCCAACAGCGATAACGCCGGTATCGAACAGGGCTGGCTGCCGCCACTGGAATCCATTGAGCGTATTGAAGTGATCCGCGGCCCGATGTCATCGTTGTACGGTTCGGACGCAATGGGCGGTGTGATTAACGTCATCACCAAAAAAGTGTCCAATACCAAAGGCTGGACGGGCTCTGTGCATGGCGATGCCACTTTCCAGGAAAACAGTGATTCCGGCGATCTCTTCCAGACCAACGCTTCCGCTTCCGGCCCGCTGATTGACGGGCTACTGGGCGCGAAAGTGACCGGGCTATTATCCCGTCGCGCGGAAGATAAAATCCTCAACGGCTATAACGAGCAGCGCTTGCGCAACGGTGGCGTGACGTTCAATTTCACCCCGGATGATAAAAACGATTTCGACCTGGATATTGCCCGCGAATTGCAGGATCGCAACAGTACGCCGGGTATGTCTTCGGCGGCGGAGACCTGCCGTGGCAACGTTTGTACGCCCAACAGCAAAAGCGACAGCCGCTACGAGCACACTACTTACTCGTTAACCCACAGCGGTTATTACAGCGACTTCAACACATCCAGCTACATTCAACAGGAAGAGACCAATAACCCGGGTCGCCAGATGAAGTCGTATAACACCATCGTCAACAATCAGAACCAGATCTTCCTTGGTAGCCATACCATGACGGTCGGCGGGCAGTATCGCTATGAGAAACTGCGTGATAACGGCAATCAACTGGAAGCGGCGGACGGGCTGAATAAACTCACCCGCTGGAGCTGGGCGTTATTTGCAGAAGATGAATGGGCAGTGCTCGACAGCGTGACGCTGACTGGCGGCCTGCGCATGGACAAAGATGAAAACTACGGCACCAACTGGACACCGCGCGGCTACGGCGTGTGGCATCTGACCGACCAGTGGACGATTAAAGGTGGCGTGTCGGCAGGTTATCGCGCCCCGGATCTGCGTCAGTCTTCCGCAAGCTGGGGACAGGCGACAGGCGGTGGCCGCATGAATGGCATGATTGTCGGCAACCCCGACCTGAAACCGGAAAAAAGCCTGAGCGAAGAAATCGCCCTGCTGTGGGATAACAATGACACCCTCAACGCGGGCATTACGCTGTTCAACACCGACTTCAAGGATAAAATCACCGAAGTACGTCGGTGTAACAGCAGCGCCGATCCGGCCTGTACGATCGGCAGCGTCAGCTACGATTTTGTCAGCGATCGCGTTAACGTTGATAAAGCCAACATGCGCGGCGTCGAGTCCACCTTCGGCTGGAACATCACGCGCGATCTTAACCTGACAGCCAACTACACCTTCACCGAGTCAGAACAGAAAAGCGGTCAGTTCTCCGGCAAGCCGCTTAACAAAATGCCGAAACACATGATCAACACCACGCTCGACTGGCAGGCCACGCAGGATGTGGGTCTTTGGGGTCGCCTGAACTTCCGTGGCAAAACCTCGGAATACTTAAGCCGCACCTCAATGTCACAGGGTACGCCATCTTACAGTCAGGTGGATGTGGGTCTGCGTTACAACGCGAATAAGAATTTGCTGGTCTCCGCCGGGGTTTACAACGTGCTGGATAAGCAGATTGATTACGACACCTATGACACGGTCCTTGATGGCCGCCGCTATACCGTTGGCTTAACCTATAACTTCTGATAACGCTTAACAAAAAACGCCCCGGTAATTTGCCGGGGCGTTTTTATTGGTCATCGCAGAACAACTGGCGGTTACTTCTTAAAGCGCTCCGGGAACACCATATCTTTGTAGCTTACAAAGTGGGTGCCTTTCGACAGCTTGTAACCAAACCAGATGATCAGGAACAGTGGAATACCAATATAGGTTGCCGCTACGGCGCCCCAGTCAATGGTATCCGCCAGGAAAGCCTGATAGTTCTGGCCCAGGGTGATGATCAGGCACAGCACAAAAGCGAAGATCGGCCCCAGCGGGAAGAAACCTGAACGGTACGGCAGGTTATTCAGATCGTGCCCCTGCATGACATAACCACGACGGAAGCGGTAATGGCTGATAGCAATACCCAGCCAGGCGATAAAGCCGGTCATGCCGGAGGTGTTCAGCAGCCACAGGTAAACAGTCTGGTTGCCAAACATCGACGTCAGGAAGCACAGACCCGCAATCACAGTGGTGGCATACAGGGCGTTACGCGGCACGCCGCCTTTCGACAGTTTAGCGAAAATGCGCGGCGCTTTGCCATCGCAGGCCAGGGTATAGAGCATACGGGTAGACGCGTACATACCGGAGTTACCCGCCGACAGTACCGCCGTGAGGATAACGGCATTCATCACCGCTGCCGCAGACAACAGACCCGCATGTTCAAATACCAGGGTGAACGGGCTGACGCTGATGTCTTTCACATCGTTACGCAACAGGCTCGGATCGGTATAAGGAATGATCAGGCTGATGACCAGGATAGCGAACACATAGAACAGCAGAATACGCCAGAACACCTGACGCACCGCGCGCGGAATATTTTTCTCCGGGTCTTCGGACTCACCTGCCGCAATACCAATCAGCTCGGTACCCTGGAAGGAGAAGCCGACAATCATCGCCACGCCAATCATCGCCGATAGCCCGCCCGCAAAGGGTGCGTCGCCTACCTGCCAGTTGCTCCAGCCAGCCGGCTGGTCGCCTTTGAAAATGCCGACGATCATCAGTACGCCAACGACGATAAAGATGATAACGGTGGTCACTTTGATAAGCGAAAACCAGTATTCCGCTTCGCCAAAGCCTTTAACGGAGATGTAGTTGAGCAGGAAGATCACGCACAGGAATACGGCGCTCCAGATCCAGCCGGGCGTATCCGGGAACCACCAGGTCATCACCAGTTGCGAGGCCACCAGGTCAACGGCAATGGTCACCGCCCAGTTGTACCAATAGTTCCAGCCCAGCGCGAAGCCAAAGCCCTCTTCAACGTATTGCTGACCGTAAGTCGCGAAGGAGCCGGACACCGGCATATACGCCGCCAGCTCGCCAAGGCTGGTCATCAGGAAATAGACCATCAGACCGATAAGAATATAGGAGAACAGCGCGCCACCCGGGCCCGCCTGAGAAATCGTCGCCCCTGATGCGACAAACAACCCTGTACCGATTGATCCGCCAATGGCGATCATCGTCAGGTGACGCGCCTTGAGTTCACGGCGAAGCGTGGGCGCTTGTGTGGTTTTAGTTTCGGAAACCATAAGAAAATGCTATCCATCTAAAAAATGAGGCGCGATTGTAGCAAACGAAAGGGCATCCTTCCGGCACAATCAACGTTTTATTAGAGACCTTCATGATCGCCAGTGGATTATAAGTAAAGCAGTGGAATCGACATCTGGCGAGCGAGGGGGAAAAGAGGCTGAAAGCTCACGCAAAGCGGCGTAACGGCAACCTCCCCTCTCCTTTTGGAGAGAGGGCCAGGTGAGGGGAAAAACGCAAAGACCTAATTCAGTCCACGCACTGAGGCGATAAATTGCTGCAACTCCGGGGTACGCGGCTGGCTAAAGAACGACTTACTCTCGCCCTGCTCCCATACTTTTCCCTGATGCATAAACACCACCCGGTCGCCCACTTCACGGGCAAAACTCATCTCGTGGGTCACCAGAATCAGGGTCATCCCTTCGGCGGCAAGCTGTTCCAGCACACGTAACACCTCGCCCACCAGCTCCGGATCCAGCGCCGAAGTTATCTCATCACAGAGCAATACTTTTGGTTTCATCGCCAGCGCACGGGCAATCGCCACGCGCTGCTGCTGCCCGCCTGACAAATTCGACGGGTAATAATCGATGCGCTCACCGAGACCGACCTTCTCCAGCATCTCAATCGCCAGCTTGCGGCACTCATCCGCCGGTAATTTCAGCACCCGACGCGGCGCCAGCATCACGTTCTCCAGCGCGGTCATGTGCGGAAACAGGTTAAAACTCTGAAACACCATCCCCACCGAGCGACTGATTTCCCGCGCCTGCGACTCCCGGTCGGTGACCGTCATCCCACCGAGTTTAATACTGCCGTCCTGGTAGCCCTCAAGCCCATTCATACAGCGTAACAAGGTGCTTTTCCCGGAGCCGCTGCGCCCGATGATCGACACCACTTCGCCCATTTCGATATCCAGGCTTACGCCTTTGAGCACATGGTTCTCGCCATAATATTTTTGCACGTCATTAATGGTGATGAGCGGCATGGAATTTCTTCTCCAGATAACGGCTGTAACGCGACAGCGGGTAACACATCAGGAAATAGCCCAGGGCAACCAGGCCAAACACTTTAAAAGGAGCGAAGGTGACATTATTCAGCATGGTGCCCGCTTTGGTCAGTTCGACAAAGCCGATGATCGAGGCCAACGCCGTCCCTTTAATCACCTGTACGGAAAAGCCGACCGTCGGGGCGATGGCGATGCGAATAGCCTGTGGCGCAATCACCCGAAACAGTGTCTGACCAAAACTCAACCCCAGACAGCGACAGGCCTCCCACTGCCCTTTCGGCAACGCCTTAATACTGCCGTACCAGATATCCAGCAGGAACGCGCTGGTAAAGAGCGTCAGCGCCAGTGTTGCTGCCGTCCACGGGCTAACATCGATACCGAACAAGGCAATCCCGAAGAAAGCCAGAAAGAGCTGCATCAGTAGCGGGGTACCCTGAAAAAGCGCGGCATAGGCACTGATCAGACGTTTCGGCCAGTGCCAGCGGCTGATGCGTAATACCAGCAGCGGCAGTGTCACCAGCGTGCCGCAGATAAATGCGATCAGCGACAGCAGCAAGGTCCAGCGCGCCGCCAGCAACAGGTTGCGCAGAATATCCCAGTCGGTAAATGTACTCATCAACTCTCGCTCCCCAACCACTTCCGTCCCGCCGCCATCAAAACCTGACGCATCAACAGTGAAAGCGCCAGATACAGCAATGTGGTGACCAGATAAACTTCAAAACTTAAAAACGTACGCGACTGGATCAGGTTTGCCGCAAACGTCAGCTCTTCATAGGACACCTGCGAGACCACCGACGAGCCGAGCATTACGATAATGCACTGGCTGACCAGGGCCGGATAAATACGCCGCAGCGACGGCGGCAGGATCACGCGAATAAAGGTCTGCGTTTTCGTTAGCCCCAGAACACGCGCCGCTTCCCACTGTCCTTTTGGCGCCACCTGGATCCCGGCGCGGATAATCTCCGTACTGTAAGCCCCAAGGTTAACCAGCATGGCGATTAACGCCGCCTCGCCTGCCGTTAATTTAAGCCCCAGACCAGGCAGACCGAAAACGATAAAAAAGAGTTGCACCACGAACGGCGTATTACGGATAAGTTCGACATACGCGCCCCAGATATGGCTCGCCAGCGTGGGCTTGCCGCTACGCAGCGCCGCCCCCAGGATGCCGAGAGACACACCGCCGATGGTTGCCAGAATAGTTAAGGTTACCGTGGTCCAAAGCCCCGCGAGTAGCTGCGGCCAGAACGGCCACAGCGCGGCAAAATCAAGCGTTGTCGTCATGCCAGACCCTTACACGCCCAGGGTGGCGGGCAGCGGCGCCTGCATCCATTTCTGCGAGAAGTTGTTGAGCGTGCCGTCTTTCAATGCCTGTTCAATCAGCTTGTCCACTTCGGCTTTCAGTGCAGGCTCATTTTTCTTAAGCCCGATAAAGCACGGGGAATCTTTAAGCATAAATTTGCTGACCGGCGCTTTTTCCGGGTTCTGGCGGGCAATCGCAGCCACCACAACGTTACCTGTCGCCATATACTGCACCTGGCCGGAAAGATAAGCAGAGATGGTGGTGTTGTTATCTTCGTAGCGTTTGACCTCGGCATCTTTCGGGGCCAGATCGCTTAACACCATGTCTTCCACCGCCCCACGGGTGACGCCGACCGACTTACCGCTCAGCGCGGCAGCGTCTGCCAAAGTGGCGTCTTTCGGTCCAAATACGCCTAGGAAGAACGGAGCATAGGCGCGGCTAAAGTCGATCACTTTTTCGCGCTCCGCATTCTTACCGAGGCTGGAGATGACCAGATCAACTTTATTGGTTTGCAGATAAGGGACGCGGTTAGCGCTGGTTACCGGCACCAGCTCTACCTTCACTTTCATCTCTTTGGCCAGATACTCCGCCATGTCGATATCGTAGCCCTGCGGCTTGAGATCGGTTCCCACGGAGCCAAACGGCGGGAAGTCCTGCGGTACCGCCACGCGCAGCACACCACGCTTTTGAATATCCTGGAGCTGATCGGCCATCGCCTGCCCTGCACAGGACAATATTAATGCCGCACCCGCTGCTGCCATCATCCACTTCTTCATTCTCGTCACCTCATCGCTCATGAAACAAAAGATTCTTTGAATCACTTTTTGCAACTAATGTGCCAACGAGAGAAAAACGCGAGCGGGCCCGCTATAGCGGCAATTAAGCGGTCATAAAGAGGAGATAAAGCAGGCAGTCGCACACCAGAATGGTGCAACTGCCTGTTACTGGTGCAATCAAATGTCGCAATAACGCAAAAAGCGATTCAGTGCACTGGAAAGATGCTTTTGACGGTGGTGAATGCGCCACAGGGTGCGCACCAGGCGAGGCAAGGGAACAGGGACTTCGACCAACGAACCCGCTTCAAGCTGTTCGGCGATCACGCGCCGTGACAGGCAACTGATGCCAAGCCCGTGGCGCACGGCATGTTTGATAGCTTCTGAATTGCCAAGCTCCATGCCGAGATGAAACTCAGGCAGATGGGATAGCAGCAGATAATCGACAATCTCACGGGTACCGGAGCCGCGCTCACGCAGGATCCACGGCGCAGCGGCCAGGCGCGCCAGCGTGACCTCCCCTTGCAACAACGGGGAGTCTGGCGGCGCGAACACCACCAGTTCATCCTCAAGCCAGGGTTCAGCGATGATCTCAGCCGTATGGCAAGGTCCTTCAATCAGACCTATATCGACACGAAAATCGGCCACCGCATTGATAACGTCCTGACTGTTGCCCACGCTCATATCCAGCGGCAACTGGGGAAAATCCCGTCGATAGTGGGCAATGATCTCCGGCAGGATGTAGTTGCCAATCGTACTGCTGGCGTAAACGCGAATTGCGCCGTTTTCTTCACGAAACAGTTGCTCAATTTCCGTCGCCTGCTCCAGCAGCGCCAGCGCCCTGGGGTAGAGCAAACGGCCATGCTCATTCACCACCAGCCGTTTACCGACGCGATCGAAAAGCTGAACGCTGAGTTGGCCTTCGAGGTCGGTCAGCGCAGCACTGACCGCCGACTGCGATAAAGACAACATTTGCGAAGCCTGGGTCGTGGAACCGCTCTTGAGCACCTCGGCGAAAACTTCGAGCTGCCGTAATGTGATATGCATAAATTTTCACCGTCGGGGCAAGGGTTACTTACCACTTATAAAGATTAATTATAAATATATAATCAATTTTACCTTTAAGCCAGAGCGCCGTAACCTTTTACCCGGAGAAAGGAGAAGGTTATGACTGACATCACACATCATGTTCCACGCAAGAACTACGTCGCGTTGTTCGCACCAGGTCTGTTACTCAGTGCGGTCATCGCCGGGCTGGCATTGTGGCTGGGTAATATTCCTTCGGTTGCGGGTGCTGGCTTTAGCGCGCTTACGCTGGCTATCTTATTTGGTATTGTCGCAGGCAATACACTCTACCCGCGCATCCACGCTCACTGTGATGCGGGCGTATTATGGTCAAAACAGTATTTGTTGCGTCTCGGTATTATTCTTTATGGCTTGCGCCTGACATTTTCGCAAATTGCTGAGGTAGGCGTCAGCGGCATCGCTATCGATGTGTTGATGCTCTCCAGCACCTTTATGCTGGCCTGTTTACTCGGTCAAAAGGTCTTTGGGCTGGACAGAAAAACCAGTTGGCTGATTGGTGCAGGCAGCAGTATCTGCGGCGCTGCCGCCGTGCTGGCAACCGAACCGGTGGTCAAAGCGGAGTCCAGCAAAGTCGCCGTTGCCGTCGCCACCGTGGTGATTTACGGAACGCTGGCCATTTTTATCTATCCGGCCATGTATCCGCTGCTGGCACACTGGTTCACCCCGGAAGCGTACGGCATCTATATGGGTTCAACCATGCATGAAGTGGCGCAGGTGGTGGCCGCAGGCCATGCCGTCAGCCCGGATGCCGAGAATGCGGCGGTCATTGCCAAAATGCTGCGCGTGATGATGCTGGCGCCGTTCCTGATCCTGCTCGCCTCGCGGGTTAAACAACTCTCCCCGGAGGCAGACGGCGAAAAAAGCAAAATTACCATTCCGTGGTTTGCGGTGTTGTTTATCCTGGTGGCCGTATTTAACTCGTTCCATCTGCTGCCAAAAGGTGTGGTTGATGTCCTGATTACCGTTGATACCGTTTTGCTGGCGATGGCGATGGCCGCACTGGGATTAACCACCCATATCAGCGCACTGAAAAAGGCAGGAGCGAAGCCGCTACTGATGGCGCTGGCGCTGTTTGTCTGGCTGATTGTCGGTGGCGGTGCAATTAACCTGCTGGTGCACCATGTGATGGCATAAAACCTTACGTCTGTTCCCTGTTAACCCGCTATTATTGGAAAAATGTTTATTTAATTACGCAAAATCCTTCGCGTTGCATCAAAGCGGCAAGTGAAAGCATCCCCGGCGCGTACAGAGGTACGTGACGGGGTGAGTGAATGAAGCCAACAACGATGCAGCGTGAAGGATGACGCGTATTGCGGGTTTAACAGGAGTCTTTACATGAAATACATCGGAGCGCATGTCAGCGCCGCCGGCGGTCTGGCCAATGCCGCCATTCGCGCAGCAGAAATCGAAGCCACTGCGTTTGCCCTGTTCACAAAAAATCAGCGTCAATGGCGTGCCGCGCCGCTCAACAGCGAGACGATTGATGAATTCAAAGCCGCCTGCGAAAAATACCACTATCAGCCGGGACAAATTCTTCCTCACGACAGTTATCTGATTAATTTGGGCCACCCGGTTGAAGAGGCGCTGGAGAAATCCCGCGATGCCTTTCTCGATGAAGTGCAACGCTGCGAACAACTGGGGCTGACGCTGCTGAACTTCCACCCCGGCAGCCATCTGATGCAAATCGATGAAGATAAGTGCCTGGCGCGCATTGCCGAATCCATTAACATTGTGCTCGCACAAACCAAAGGCGTCACTGCGGTTATCGAAAATACCGCAGGCCAGGGCAGCAACCTCGGCTTTCGCTTTGAGCATCTGGCTGCCATTATCGATGGTGTCGAAGACAAATCCCGCGTCGGCGTGTGTATCGATACCTGCCATGCGTTTGCCGCCGGGTACGACCTGCGCACCACCGAAAGCACCGCGAAAGTGTTCGCCGAATTTGAACGCATAGTGGGGTTCAACTACCTGCGCGGTATGCACCTCAACGATGCCAAAAGCGCATTCGGCAGCCGTGTCGACCGCCATCACAGCCTGGGCGAAGGCAATATTGGTCATGATGCCTTTCGCTGGATCATGCAAGACGATCGCTTTGACGGTATTCCGATGATTCTGGAAACCATCAACCCGGACATCTGGGCAGAAGAGATTGCCTGGCTGAAAGCCCAACAAAATGAAGAGGCCGTGGCGTAAATGAACGACAGGGAAAAACAGATATTACAAATCCTGCGCAGCAACCCACTTATTCAGCAAAATGAGATAGGCGATATTTTACAAATCAGCCGTTCACGCGTCGCCGCCCATATTATGGATTTGATGCGTAAAGGGCTTATTAAAGGCAAAGGCTACATTCTGACCGAGCAGGATTACTGCGTGGTGTTTGGCGCCATTAATATGGATATCCGTGGCGTGGCGGATATCCATTACCCGCAGTCCGCCTCCAACCCCGGTAATATCCAGTGCTCCGCAGGCGGCGTAGGGCGTAATGTTGCCCATAATCTCGCCCTGCTGGGCCGCGATGTGCACCTTATCTCTGCCGTGGGGGATGATTTTTACGGCGAAACGTTACTGGAACAGACCCGTCAGGCCGGGGTGAACGTGCAAAGCTGTATCCGTCTGCACGGGCACAACACTTCTACCTATCTGTCGGTTGCCAATCAGCAGGAAGAGACGGTGCTGGCCATCAACGATACCCATATTCTGCAGCAATTGACGCCGCAGTTGCTCAATGCCTCACGCGATCTGGTGATGCATGCGGGTGTGGTGCTCGCTGATTGCAACCTGACCGAAGAGGCACTGCAGTGGGTCTTCACCATGGCGGGGAATATTCCGGTCTTCGTCGATACGGTTTCCGAGTTCAAAGCCGATAAGATTCGCCCCTGGCTTTCGCGGATTCACACGCTGAAACCCACGTTACAAGAGCTGCAAATCTTATGGGGTCAGCCGATTCGTCGTGAAGCAGACAAAATTACGGCGGTTAATTCACTCCATGAACAAGGGGTGCAACGCATCTTCGTGTATCTGGACGATGATTCCGTGTTCTGCTCTAAACGTGATGGCGAGCAGCTTCTGCTGACCTCGCCGGATCACACCTTCACCGACCGCTTCGGGGCCGATGACGGATTTATGGCGGGGCTGCTATATAGCTTCCTGGAAGGGGGAGATTTTACGGAGAGCGCTCACTTTGCCATGGCCTGTGCGGCGATTTCCCGCGCCAGCGTGAGCATCAACAACCCTGCCCTCTCAGCAGAAAATGCGATGGCGTTACTCAATACAAGCAAAGCTGAAGCGTAAGAATGCACGCCAGTGACACTGGCGTGCCGTTGACTCAGGCAAGACCGATAAAGAACCCGGCGATGGTGGCGCTCATCAGGTTAGAGAGCGTTGCCGCCGCCAGCGCCCGCATCCCAAGCTGGGCTATTTCCGGCGCGCGTTGGGGGGCAATCGCGGAAAACGCGCCAACCACCACGCCAATAGAACCGAAGTTGGCAAACCCACATAGCGCAAACGAAATAATGGCGATGGTTTTGATATCCAGCGTGCCGCCCGCCTGCAGATAAGGGGAGAAATTGAGGTAGGCCACGAACTCATTGATCGCCAGCTTCTGCCCAATCAGGCTGCCAGCCAGGGTCGCATCGTGCCAGTCCACGCCCATGATCCACGCCAGCGGTGCCAGCGCATAACCAAAGATCCCTTCAAGCGTCGCGTTGCCGAAACCGAACCAGCCGCCCACACCGCCAATAATGCCGTTCAGCAGCGCAATGATCGCCACAAATGCCATCACCACCGTCGCCACACCGGCGGCAATTTTCAACCCGGTCATTGCGCCAGACGCCGCCGCTTCGATAATGCTTTTTGACGGTGTTTCGGTGAAGGAGAGGTTTTCAAAAGTGACCTGCGAGTCCTCGGTGGCCGGGCTCAGCATACGGGCAAACAGGATACCGCCCGGAATTGCCATGAGTGACGCCGCCAGCAGGTAATCAATCGGCACCCCCATTCCGGCGTAGCCGATCATCATCGACCCGGCAATTGACGCCATCCCGCTACAGATAGCGGTAAACAGTTCGTTGCGATTGAGCTTATGAATAAACGGTTTCACGATAGCCGGGATTTCATTCTGCCCGAGGAAAATCGTGGTCACGGCGACAAAGGATTCGATTTTGCTGATCTTAAGCGCTTTCTGGAAAATTCCACCCAGAATGCGGATCAGCAGCCCCATCACGCCAATATAGTAAAGCAGGCTGATTAAGGCGGTAACGAAGATGATCGCAGGTAGCACGCGGAAGGCAAAAATAAACCCGGCACCGTCAAACAGCACATCCATTTTAGGCCCGACCAGCGACCCGAAGATAAAGGCGCTACCCGCGTCACTGTAGGACATCACTTTATGTACGCCCAGCGCCGCCTGCTCAACCAGCCATTTGCCCGGCGGGAAATAGAGCATAATCCCGCCGATAGCGATTTGCAGCAGCAGCGCCGCGCCAACCGTGCGTAAACTAATGCGTTTTTTATTTACTGACAGCAGAAAAGCGATGGCCAGTAATACCACCATACCCAGAAAACTTCTCATTATATCCATAATGATTTTCCCTTCATGCCAGGAAACCCGGCGTAAACGCCAGGTTTTGGTATGTCTGATATCCCTGCGGGCGACCGCTCGCTGCCCGCGCCCGGTTTATGCGAGACGTTGGTACTCTTTTGCGATTTCACATGCCAGCACGGCGTTGTTGAAGACCAGTTGAATATTGGATTTCAGACTGTCCCCGCCTGTCAGTTCAGCCACACGGGCCAGCAGGAACGGCGTGCTATCTTTACCGACCACGCCCTGCTCTTCGGCCTCTTTCACCGCCCGATCGATAGCGGCGTTGATTTTCTCTTCCGCCATCGCAAACTGTTCAGGAATCGGGTTCGCTACCACCAGGCCACCGTTAAGGCCGGTTTGCCATTTCACCGCCATCGCACGCGCGATCTCTTTTGCGCTATCCAGACGAATGCTGACCTCAAACGGGCTGGTACGGCAGAAAAACGCCGGCAATGATTTGGTCTGATAACCAATTAACGGTACACCGAAGGTTTCCAGATATTCGGTGGTCAGGCCTAGGTCGAGAATAGATTTCGCCCCTGCGCAAACGACCGTGACATTAGTGTGCGCCAGCTCCTGCAAATCAGCGGAAATATCAAATGTATGTTCGGCACCACGGTGAACGCCGCCAATGCCCCCGGTCGCAAAAACTTTAATACCGGCCAGCGCGGCAATAATCATGGTGGATGCCACCGTGGTTGCGCCATTTAATCCAGCGGCGACCACAAAAGGTAAATCGCGGCGGCTGACTTTTGCGACGCTGTGCCCTTCACGGCCTAATAATTCAATTTCCTCTTTCGTCAGGCCAACTTTCATGACGCCTTTAATAATGGCGATAGTTGCCGGCACCGCACCATGCTTACGAATAGTCTCTTCGACTTCAATTGCCGTTTGCGCATTTTGCGGGAAGGGCATACCGTGAGAAATAATTGTCGATTCCAGCGCTACAACCGGTTTGTTATTTTCCAGCGCTTCTTTTACTTCCGCAGAGATATGCAGTAATTCAGGGGAAATCGTTAATTCAGACATCTTGTTTCTCCACTAGCGATGTGACTTTTGAAAAAGATAAGTCAGGATTATTGGTATATTCGGATGCCAGAGCCATAGACGAACACCCTTGCGCAAAACGGACCGAATCGATAAATGAAAAACCTTCTACCCAACAGGCCGCCAGACCCGCCATCATGGCGTCCCCCGCCCCGGTGACATTAACGACCTGAGTTTTAATCGGCGGTGACCACCCACTTACGCCATCGCGCTCGCTGTAATAAACGCCATCGCCGCCCATGCTCAGTACCAGCCGTCGCAGACCGCGAGCATGAAACCACTCGGCAACCTTTCCTACATCGTCGCGTCCGGAAAGCGTAATGCCACTGAGTGTTTCGGCCTCAAGGCGGTTGGGTTTCAGCGTATGAATCTGTCCCAGCCAGTCGCGTATTTTGACGCATTTCCAGGCGGATACCGGGTCGATGAAAACTGGCGTATCTCCCGCATGTGTCAGCAGCCAGGCGAGCGCGTCTTCACTGATATTGCAGTCGGCAACAATTACGCTGGCGTCGCGAATAAAATCGATATGTTTTGCCAGGAAATCCGCAGACAAATGGTCGGTAATATTCATATCGTTAATGGCTACCAGCATTTCGCCGGTATTATCCAGGAGCGATAAATAACTCGAGGTATTTTCACCTGCAACAATAAGACATTTTTCTATTCGTACACCGGACTGACTGGTTTGATTTAAGAGAGACTGGCCATAAAAATCATCGCCCACCACGGTGAGTAGCCATGACTCAGTTCCCAGCAATGCCAGATTCTGTGAAATATTACGCCCCACACCGCCCGGCGTGAATTTTATTTTCCCCGGGTTGGAATCCGCGTAATTCAATACACCATGTGAATAGCCCGCCACATCCATATTGGCGGAACCAATAGTGATTATATAATCCTTTTTACGCATAAAACGCCCTCTGGCAAGAAATGCCATATTAATGAGATCGTCGAGACAACAATTCGTTTATCGTCTGGTTGCGAAACCTTATTAGAGCACATGTTTATTTTTGAACATGTGTTTATCGTAAGCCGAATTTGCGTAAAGTAAATACGCCCCCACGAGCGAAGGTGGATAGATATGAAGGTCATCACAAATTTATAGGGATCGAGACTAAAACACGTTACAGAAATGAGATGCGGGGCACAGAAGGCGGGGAAATAAAAAAGGGCCGGTTTCCCGACCCCTTTATTACTCAGTCAATCATATTATGCGGCTTTGGCAACAGCTTCGGTTTCCGGGCGTTTCAGGAACGCATAGACCAGACCTGCCAGCAGGGTACCTGCCACGATAGAGAGCAGATAACCCACGACCGGGGTGATTGCACCTGGAATCAGCAGAACGAACAGGCCACCGTGCGGTGCCATCAGTTTCGCGCCAATCGCCATGGAGATAGCCCCCGTCAACGCGCCACCGGCGATACAGCATGGCAAAACACGCATCGGGTCACGTGCCGCGAACGGAATCGCACCTTCGGAGATGAAGCACAGGCCCAGAACCAGCGCCGCTTTGCCCCCTTCCTGCTGCCCTTTATCGAATTTCTTACGGGCAACAATGGTCGCCAGACCCATCGCCAGCGGCGGCACCATACCGGCAGCCATGATGGCGGCCATCGGTGCGTAAGTCTGCGTACTCAACAGACCAACACCAAAGGCGTAGGCCGCTTTATTCACCGGACCGCCCATGTCGGTACACATCATGCCACCGAGGATTGCACCCAGCAGGACAGCATTCGCCGTACCCATGGATTGCAGCCAGGACGTCAGACCTGCAAGGATACCCGCAACCGGTTTACCGATAAGGTAGATCATCGCCAGACCAACAATCAGGCTTGAGAACAGCGGAATGATCAGGATCGGTTTCAGCGCTTCCATACTTGGCGGCAGCTTAACGCCTTTACTGATGGCTTTCGCCAGATAACCCGCAAGGAAACCGGCAATAATACCGCCGATAAAGCCAGAACCCGTACTTACGGCCAGCATACCGCCAATAAGACCCGGCGTGAGACCCGGACGGTCAGCGATGGAGAAGGCAATGTAACCGGCCAGCACCGGCACCATCAGGGCAAACGCAGACCCACCACCGATTTGCATCAGCGCGGCAGCCAGCGTATCCGGCGTTTTAAATGCGGTAATACCGAAGGCAAAGGACAGTGCGATACACAGACCACCGGCAACGACCATCGGCAGCATGTAAGAAACACCGGTCAGCAGATGGCGATAGGCGCCCGCACTCTCTTTTTTACCTTCACTGCTCGCAGATTGCGTACCGCCGCTCGGCTGATACGTTTTCGCTTCGGCTTGCGCTTTGTCTAATTCCTGCGCCGTTTTCTTCAGTGCCAGGCCTGTAGTCGTGCGATACATCGGTTTGCCAGCGAATTTCGCCAGATCCACTTCGATGTCAGCGGCGACGATCACCAGATCGGCTTGTGCCACTTCTTCCGGCGTGATGGCGTTACCCGCGCCAACAGAGCCGCGTGTTTCCACTTTCACCCACCAGCCGCGTTTTTTCGCTTCGGTTTCAATGGCCTCTGCCGCCATAAAGGTGTGCGCAACACCCGTCGGGCAGGCGGTGATAGCCACGATACGTTTCGGACCACTGTTGGACGTCACAGGCGCCGCCGCCGGAGCCGTGTACGGAGAAGCGTGGTTCTTTGCTTCACTTAAAAACAGTTCCGGATGAGCCACAGCGCGATTGATGTCGCCCAACCAGACTTTCTTGCCGCTCAGCGCGCTGTCAGCCGGCACGCGGGAGCCCAGAACGATCGCCAGTTCAGCTTCACCAGGGTTGTCGATAAACTGCAAATTCGCTTTTTGTGCCGCTGCGCCTAACAGGCTTTTCGCCATATATGCGCGAGCTTGACCGAGTTCAGAATCAATTATCAGCAGCGTTTTCATTATGCTCTCCTGCTGTTAGTTAAAGGGTTTTAAGTCAACACGCGCCATCATCGCGGCTAACTGGGTACGATCGGTAATACCTACATTGCTCTGGCTAACGGCCAGTGCTGCCACGGCAGTGGCCAGGCGCAACGTATGTTCACTGGACTCTCGCATTAACAGACCATAAATCAGACCGCCAACCATTGAATCCCCTGCGCCAACGGTGCTTACCACCTCCATTGACGGCGGTTTGGCGATCCATTCGCCCGAAGCGTTAACCCACAACGCCCCTTCCGCGCCCAGTGAAATAACCACATGGGCAATTCCTTGTTCACGAAGCGCATGCGCCGCGTCGATCACATCTTTCAATTCTGGTAATTTGCGACCAGCCCAAATTTCGAGTTCGCGACGGTTAGGTTTAACCAGCCACGGCGCAGCTTTCAGACCAGCAACCAGCGCATCGCGGCTGCTGTCGAAAATGATGCATGGGCACTGGCTGCGCAGGCGCGTCATCCAGTCGGTAAAGGCTTCCGGGCTCACACCCGATGGCAAGCTGCCGCTGACACACACCATGTCGAACTGACCCAGCCAGGTCAGCGAGTCTGCAACAAAACGTTCCCAGTCTGCCGGCGTCACTTCGAAGCCGGAGAAGTTGAAGTCAGTGACTTCGCTGTCTTTTTCCGTCAACTTCACGTTGATACGGGTACGGCCCTGAACAATCTGGAAGCGGTTAGCAATGCCCAGTTCGCTGAACAATTGCTGGAAACCGTCCTGGTTGTCTTTACCCAGGAAGCCGCCGACGGTCACGTCGATGCCCAGATCTTTCAGGACTTTCGCCACGTTGATACCTTTACCCGCAGCATGCAGGCCGGTAGTGCGAACCAGGTTCACTTCACCGCGTTCAATTTCCGGAGTGTACCCGACCAGATCATAGGCAGGGTTAAGGGTAATAGTAGCGACACGTCTGCTCATTATGCGCCCTCCCCCAGACCGGCAGCGATGGCTTCGCCAATCGCTTTCAGCGCCTGTTCAGCATCATCACCCTGTGCGGTAAAACGCAGACGGTGACCTTTCTTCACGCCCAGCGCGACCACTTTCATCAGGCTACGACCATTGGCGGATTTACCGGTACCGTCGAGGTTAGCGACAGTCACTTCGCTATTAAATTGTTTGATGGTATTGACCAGCATGGTGCCCGGACGGGCATGAAGGCCGTGTTCGTTGCGTACAACAAACTCGGCAGTCAGCAGGTTGTCAGCAATAGCGTCATCGCTGGTCAACAGTGCCAGCAGGGTAGCGGCATCTGCGCTCAGAAGACGGTCAGCTTTATTGTCGAGCAGCAGATTGCTCAGACGTTTGAGCACGGCAACCGGCTGGTCATCAGCCATTGCTACGCTGACCAGCAGCGCAACGCTTTCACCGTTCACATCAAATGCTTTTGCAGCACGGCTGACAGCCACCGCGCTCGCCAGGTTGCCCTGTGCGCTGTCGTTCAGCCAGATCCCCTGACCGAGATTCAGCGGTTGTTCGTTAATCGCGCGTGCCACATAGACAGCATCAACCGCGCCCGCTTCTTTCAACCGCGCAGCGTTCAGCGCCTGCAGCGTCACCAGGTCGCTGGCGACAACGTCAAGGCTCAGGGTATCGTTATCCAGTTTCAGCGACGTCACTTGCTGTTCACCCATCAGCAACGCACGCAGTTCTTCTGCTGTAGTCGCCGATTGCAGTTGTGCAGCAACGGAATCATCGCTCAGGACGTGGGTTAGCTGACGCAGCAGGCCCAGGTGTTCATCAGAACTGGCGGCAATACCGATAGCCACATAGGCGACCTGGCCTTCCCCCCAGAGAATGCCTTGCGGGAACTGGAACACTTTGACGCCGGTTTTCAACACCTGGTCACGGGTATCAGTCGTCCCGTGAGGAATGGCGATCCCGTTGCCAAGGAACGTCGACGTCTGCTGCTCACGCGCCAGCATGCCATCAACATAACCACCGGCGACGTTGCCTGCTTCTGCCAGTGCGGCAGCAATCTGACGAATCGCCTCTTCTTTCGTCCCGGCCTGCTGGCCCGGATGGATGTCCTGAACGGATAACTGGAACATGTAAATCCTCTCCTGCTGAACTGAATCGTTTCAGCTAACTTGAGAAATAAAGCGCCACCCTGAAATGTGTTGAAAACAAGATGACGCTGAAACGTTTCGAGAAGTCTTGACTTTTCCGCTTCAGCAATCAAGAAAAGTCTCGTTTTTGATTGCAAAATTACGATCTACTGCACATTTCACTCCCTGGCACCCCGTTTTTGCTGAACAAAGCTGACCTTCTTTTTACGTCACATTCAGCACCCATCAGCACGACAGTATCGTTGAAATGTTGTTCCGTTTTTGTGAACGAAAAAGAGAGGGGAAAAATACCTGTCCGTTTTTCGGTTGTTGCCCGTCGCGCCTTATCGGTACCGTTAAGCGGCCATTCAACAGAGGATTGTGATGATGAATTTTGCCCTTTTACACCAACAAGACGACCCATTACTGATAGCGAATGTCTGGGATGTCTCCAGCGCCAGAGCCGCACAGGCCGCGGGTTACCAGGCAATGGGCACCTCCAGTGCCGCCATTGCCGCGATGTATGGCTATGACGATGGCGACGGCATCACCTTCGCAGAACTCCGCCACCTGATCGTCCGTATACAGGCATGCTGTTCCATCCCGCTGACCGTCGATATGGAGTATGGCTATGGTGACAATCACGAACAGATCATCGAAAACCTGCTCGCGCTGGCTGAACTCGGTGTCGCAGGCATTAACCTGGAAGACAGCCGCGTTCAGCAAGGTAAGCGCGTGTTGCAGGAGTCTGCTGAATTTGCATCACTCCTGAACGCCATCCGTCAGCGCCTTGCTGATGGACAACACCGTCTGTTCATTAATGCCCGGACGGACACCTTCTTGCTGGGTGAAGTTAACGCGCTGGCGGAAACCCTCGCTCGCGGCATGCTTTATGCGCAAAACGGTGCCGATGGACTGTTTGTCCCCTGCGTCACACAGCCCTCAGACATTTTGGCGATCGCAAACGCTATTCCGTTGCCGCTTAATGTCATGTGCATGCCTGCATTGCCCCCTTTTACTGAGCTGGACAGACTGGGCGTTAAGCGCATTTCGATGGGCGATTTCCCCCATCAGGCATTACAAAACAGCGCAAAAAGGCTGTTTGCTGATATTGTGAAAGCTCACTCTTTTGACGCGGTGTTTGCCCATGCAGCAGCACGATGAATCGACCTGCGATATCTGGTATCAGGCGCTGCTGGCGCGGGCATCCGATTATGCAGGCGTCTTTTTTGTCGGCGTAAAGACGACCGGCGTGTTTTGTATTTCGACCTGCCGGGCGCGTAAGCCAAAGCGCGAAAACGTTCTGTTTTATTCTGACTTTTCCGCCGCGCTCGCCGCCGGTTTCCGTCCGTGTAAAATCTGTCGCCCGACGGAGAATGCCTTTACCGCGCCACCCGCCGTCGAGCAGGCGCTGGCATTATTGCGAACAGAGGGTAACGTCAAAATCAGCGACGCGCAGTTACGCGAGCACAATATCAGCCCAGAAGCCCTGCGCCGCTGGTTTCTCAGACATCACGGTATGACCTTTCAGGCGTATCAGCGAATGCTGCGGGTCAACACAGCAATGCAGGAGCTGAAATCGGGTCGTAAGACTATCGAGACCGCCTATGACAGCGGCTATGATTCGCTAAGTGGCTTTGGTTACACCTTCAAAAAGCTGACTGGCCGCGCCCCAACGCATCGCGCGCAGGTTATCGTCATCCAGCGCTTTACCACCCCGCTCGGCCCGATGTTTGTCTGTGCGACGGAAAACGGCGTCTGCCTGCTTGAATTTGTTGACAGGCGGTCCCTTGAAACGGAGTTCAGCGATATTCAGTGTCTGTTTGATGCGCGGATCATTGCCGGAGAGAATGAACATACCCGGCAGGCAGTAAAGGAGACTGGCGAATATTTTGCCGGGAAACGGCAGCGATTTACCCTGGCGCTGGATACGCCGGGAACCGCCTTTCAGCAACATGTCTGGAAGGCATTGAACAATGTGGGCTATGCGGAGACAAGTCATTACGGCAAGCTTGCTGAACAGACAGGCAACCCGAAAGCCGTGCGCGCCGTGGCCAGCGCCACTGGTGCTAATCGTATTGCGATTATCATCCCCTGCCACCGGATCCTTGGCAAGGACGGTGCAATGACAGGCTACGGCGGCGGTATTGCGCGCAAGAAATGGTTACTGGAGCATGAAGCGAAATATCAGCACAGCGCTGAGTCGCCTTAAGGCGCGGTCGCGGCTTCCAGATTAATCAGGAAAGTCATGGCCGCCTCCCGATCGCTGAAACACATGCCATCGCTCGGTTGCAGGCTGGCACAGACGCCTGGACGTAGCGAGGAGCCGAAAATTTTACACGTGTTGTCATCCGCCAGTTGGACACAACGCGTGTTGGCCGGCTTGCCCTGTGGCATACCGGGGATAGGACTTGAAATCGAAGGGGCGATACAGCACGCTCCGCAATCCGTACGGCATTCCATAATCACGACTCTCTGTTGGGCTGGCCGCCAAACTACCTGTTTTCCCCGTCAAACGCAAAACTCAGCGATTCCACTTGCCTGTAAAGGCCCTCGCGGGTACTTTGTCGCGATATTTTCGTTATTTTTAATTTACAGGATCCCACTGATGCCAAGAGCGAACGAAATCAAGAAAGGTATGGTGCTGAACTACAACGGCAAGCTGCTGATTGTAAAGAATATTGATATTCAGTCACCGAGCGCCCGCGGCGCCGCAACCCTCTATAAAATGCGTTTCTCCGATGTGCGCACCGGCCTGAAAGTCGAAGAACGTTTCAAAGGTGACGATATCGTTGATACCGTGACTCTGACCCGCCGTTTCGTTGACTTCTCCTATGTTGATGGCAACGAATACGTGTTTATGGATAAAGAAGATTACACGCCGTACACCTTCACAAAAGAGCAGATCGAAGAAGAACTGCTGTTTATCCCGGAAGGCGGGATGCCGGATATGCAGGTGCTGACCTGGGATGGCCAATTGCTGGCGCTGGAATTGCCGCAGACCGTTGATCTGGAAATTGTTGAAACCGCACCAGGCATCAAAGGCGCGTCAGCCAGTTCACGTACCAAACCGGCAACCCTGAGCACGGGTCTGGTGATTCAGGTTCCGGAATATCTGACCACCGGCGAGAAAATCCGCATTCATATTGAAGAAAGCCGTTATATGGGCCGTGCGGACTAAGTCAGCCAGTAATAGTAAAAAAGGACAGTGAAAACTGTCCTTTTTTTATTTCAGAGCGAAGCTAACGGATTACAACAGGTCGCGGAACAGCGTTTTCTTAAGCGCCAGTTCCACGCCGCGCACTTCCGCCATCCCTTTCAGACGACCGATCGCCGAATAGCCTGGGTTGGTTTTCTTACGCAGGTCATCGAGCATCTGATGACCGTGATCCGGACGGAACGGAATCGGACGCAGGTCGCCGGCTTTCTTACGGCGTTGCTCTTCACTCAGGATCGCCGCCACAACCGAAACCATATCCACATCGCCCTGCAGGTGCGCCGCTTCATGGAAAGTTTTCGGGTTATCTTCACGGCAGGTAGAACGCAGGTGCGTGAAGTGAATACGGTCGCCGAAAGTCTCAATCATATTCACCAGATCGTTATCGGCGCGAACACCATAGGAACCCGTGCACATGGTGAAACCGTTATTGATGCTGTCGACCGCGTTTTTCAGCCAGTGCATGTCCTCAATGGTCGAGACAATACGCGGCAGGCCAAGGATTGGACGCGGCGGATCGTCCGGGTGCACCGCCAGACGCACGCCGACTTCTTCTGCCACGGCAACAATTGCGCGCAGGAAATAAGCCATATTTTCGCGCAACTGATCTTTGTTGATGCCATCGTATTCCGCCAGACGGGCACGGAACTGATCCAGCGTGTAACCCTCTTCTGCACCCGGCAGACCAGCAATAATATTGCGCGTCAGTTTTTCAATTTCCGCTGCGCTCATCGCTTCAAAATAGGCCTGCGCCTGCTGCTGTTCTTCTTCGGTGTAATCAGCCTGCGCGCCGTCGCGTTTGAGGATATAAAGTTCAAACGCAGCAAAAGCAATCTGATCAAAACGCAGCGCTTTGGAGCCGTCCGGCAGTTCATATTCCAGATCGGTACGCGTCCAGTCGAGGATCGGCATAAAGTTGTAGCACACGGTATCGATGCCGCAGGCTGCCAGGTTGCGGATGCTTTGCTGATAGTTAGCAATCCAGGTGTCATACTGTCCACTGTGCGTTTTGATATCTTCATGCACAGGAATACTTTCCACCACCGACCAGGTCAGCCCTTTTTCAGCCAGCAATGCCTGACGCTGTTTGATTTCTTCGACCGGCCAGACCTGACCGTTGGGAATATGGTGCAGTGCCGTCACAACACCTGTTGCGCCAGCCTGACGCACATCATCTAATGAAACCGGATCGTTCGGTCCGTACCAACGCCAGGTTTGTTCCATCGCCTCATCCTCAAAGTTGTTATACCAATACCGCAAAGCTTATGACGACTACCATACATGTTTAACGCAGAGGGTCAAACGTCGCCGCAAGAATGATTGATCCAGCTCACATTACCCGGATATTTCAGGCACACCAATTCAATTTGCTGTCATATAACTTTACACTGCATATTGTTAATTAATGGTTAAACAGGTGTATTTCAATGCAAACAATTGCCTCCGTAACGCTGCCAGAAACGGTGCAGTTACCCCAATATGATCGCCGTTCATTGCGTTCGCGCATTGTTCACTTCGGTTTTGGCGCCTTTCACCGCGCGCATCAGGCACTGTTGACTGACCGTGTGCTGAACGCGCTGGGGGGCGACTGGGGCATATGCGAAATTAGCCTGTTCAGCGGCGACCAGCTTATGGCTCAGTTGCGCGCGCAAGATCATCTTTACACCGTGCTGGAGAAAGGGGCTGACGGGAATAAAGCCTACGTTGTTGGCGCGGTTAACGAATGTCTGAATGCCAAACTGGACTCACTGGCGGCCATTATTGAAAAGTTTTGCGAACCGCAGGTAGCCATTGTTTCCCTGACCATCACCGAGAAAGGCTATTGCATCGACCCGGCAACCGGCAAACTGGACCTCACGCAGCCGCGCATTGCCCATGATCTGCAGGAGCCTGGCGAACCGCATTCCGCACCAGGCATTCTGGTGGAAGCGCTCGCCCGTCGACGTGAGCGCGGCCTGCCCGCCTTTACGGTGCTTTCTTGCGACAATATTCCGGATAATGGTCACATCGTGAAAAACGCGGTACTGGGTATGGCGCAGACCCGTTCCTCCGAGCTGGCGCAGTGGATTGATACGCATGTCAGTTTCCCCTCAACCATGGTGGACCGTATCGTGCCGGCCGCTACTGACGAATCACTGGCGGAAATTGCCGCTGAATTGGGGGTTACCGATCCCTGTGCCATCAGTTGCGAGCCTTATATTCAGTGGGTCATTGAAGACAACTTTGTTGCCGGTCGTCCGCAATGGGAAGTGGCAGGCGTGCAACTGGTACAAGACGTTCGCCCGTGGGAACAGATGAAACTGCGTATGCTGAACGGTAGCCATTCGTTCCTCGCATACCTGGGGTATCTGGCCGGGTTTGCCCATATCAGCGATTGTATGCAGGATGACGTTTTTCGCCGTGCCGCATATCAGTTGATGCTTGGTGAACAGGCCCCTACGCTTGCTATTACCGGCGTGGACCTCAACGCATATGCGGACAATCTGATTGCCCGTTTTTCCAACCCGGCACTTAAACATCGCACCTGGCAGATAGCGATGGACGGTAGCCAGAAACTGCCGCAGCGTATGCTGGATAGCATTCGCGTGCATTTGCAGCGTGAAAGCCACTGGCCGTTGCTGGCACTCGGCGTGGCGGGCTGGATGCGCTATGTCAGCGGAACGGATGACGCAGGCGAGGCCATTGATGTGCGTGATCCCCTGGCCGATAAGTTACGGGCTATCGTCGAGACCAGCAGTGAAAGGGAGCGCGTCGGGGCGTTACTGGCGCTCAGTGAAATCTTCGGTACTGATTTACCCACCGATCCGCGTTTTGTGAATGCCATCGACAGTGCATGGCAACAGTTGCGCACGCAAGGAGCGCACCAGGCGGTGCGTAACGCCCTGCAGATTTAACGTTTTCTGCCATTAAAAGGGGCGGAAAGTGCTTTCTCCGCTCCTGCCCTTCTCTTTTTCGGCAATTTTCGCCAGGATTGTCGCACTTATTATTGTGCGTAATGCTGGAGTAAACGTGACGAAAACAAATCTGATTACTGGCTTTCTTGGCAGCGGGAAGACAACGTCCATTCTCCATATGCTGGCAAATAAAGACCCCAACGAAAAATGGGCCGTTCTGGTCAATGAATTTGGCGAAGTGGGCATCGATGGTGCGTTACTGGCGGACAGCGGGGCCTTATTAAAAGAGATCCCCGGCGGATGCATGTGCTGCGTGAACGGCCTGCCAATGCAGGTTGGCCTTAATACGCTATTACGTCAGGGTAAACCCGATCGTTTACTGATTGAGCCTACCGGCCTGGGCCATCCAAAACAGATTCTCGATATGCTCACTGCCCCGGTCTATGAACCGTGGATCGATCTGCGCGCGACCCTGTGCCTTATCGACCCACGCCAGTTGCTGGACGAAAAAGTGACGGGTAATGAAAACTTCCGCGACCAGTTGGCGGCGGCTGACATCATTGTTGCTAATAAAGAAGACCGCGCCAGCGTCGAGAGCCAACAGGCACTGGAAGCATGGTGGCAGCAACATGGCGGCGACCGTCTGCGTATCAACGCCACACAGGGAAATATTCCCGCGTCGCTGCTGGATAACCCACGCCGCAATCTGCGCGCACTTCCCACCAGTGCCGAACATCATCACCACACCGGCGAAAGGAAAGGACTGGCGGCGTTAAGCTTGCCTGAACATCAACGCTGGCGACGCAGCCTGAATAGTGGCCAGGGTCATCATGCGTGCGGTTGGATTTTTGACGCAGATACGCAGTTTGACACCATTGGTTTACTTGAGTGGGCGCGCCTTGCGCCAGTCGAACGCGTCAAGGGTGTAATGCGTATTCCCGAAGGGCTGGTGCGTATTAATCGCCAGGGCTTGGATCTGCATATTGAGACGCAAAATGTCGCGCCGCCGGACAGCCGTATTGAATTAATTACCGCCTCCGAAGCGGACTGGAATGCCTTGCAGGCCAGTTTGTTGAAGCTTCGTTTAGGTTAAGGGCACTACTGTTTTGCCCGTATTGTTCAAAAATGGATAAAGATGAAGACTCGTTTACCGCTTATTTTTTTGCTTAATGTCGCTGGTTTTGCGCTGTTCCTGTCCTGGTATTTACCGGTCAATCATGGATTCTGGTTTCCGCTGGACGCGGCAATTTTCCACTTCTTCAATAACGGCCTCGTTGAGAACCGTGCATTCCTGTGGCTGGTCGCGCTGACCAACAACCGCGCCTTTGACGCCTGCTCGCTCATTGCAATGGGCTGCCTGATGCTGTCGTTCTGGTTGCGTGAAGACAGCGCCGGACGTCGCCGGATCGTCATTATTGGCCTGACTATGTTGCTGTTCGCGGTGGTTATTAATCAGCTCGCGCAATTGCTTATTCCCGTTAAACGCGAAAGCCCAACACTCTTTTTTAGTGGCATTCATCGGGTCAGTGAATTACTGGATTTCGCGACCAAGGATGCCTCCAAAGACAGTTTTCCGGGCGATCATGGCATGATGTTGCTTATTTTCTCGTCGATCATGTTGCGTTATTTCGGTAAAAAAGCATTCGCTATTGCCCTGATTATTTTTGTGGTTTTCGCATTCCCACGCGTGATGATTGGCGCCCACTGGTTTACCGATATTGCTGTTGGCTCTCTTTCTGTGGTGCTGATTGGCCTGCCGTGGTGCCTGATGACACCACTTAGCGACAAAATAATTAGCCTGTTTAACCGTTTCCTACCGGGAAAATAAACAACTTTTATACAATTTAATAACATGAATGTACGCTAATCATCAGGGATCGTTTTCGATCCCTGATGCAAATTTGTCAAAACTTCGCGTTTTCTGTCATCGCCCTGTCATAACAATCACTATTCAAATTAGCGATTTGCATGATTCTTAACCTAAATCGCCGCTTTTTTAGCCATTCCTGATAATTAACTTTCTGTATCATAATTTCTTATAAAAAATCGCAGAAAAGCGCTCGCAATGCCCGTAGTGATAGGGTAATCTCGGGTCTGCTTTGAGCTAATGAGCAATTATTCTCATAACAAATAAATTTGTGCGTTCACCCACAGATTTGATCACGGGTAATTGTCTCATTGCATACAGCTAATTACTCTCGCTGCGTTGGCATTTTTTATAACGATATTTATCGTTAAGGACTTCAAGGGAAAATAATTAACATGGTCAAATCTCAGCCGATTTTGAGATATATCTTGCGGGCGATTCCCGCGGTAGCAGTGGCGGTTCTGTTATCAGCTTGTTCAACAAATACCGCGAAAAACATGCATTCTGAGACGCATGCTGTGGGCGAAGATATCTCTTCACTGCAAGCCTCTCAGGATGAATTTGAAAATATGGTGCGCAATCTGGATGTGAAAAATCGCATCCTCGATCAATATGCTGACTGGAAAGGTGTACGTTACCGCTTAGGCGGCGACACCAAGAAAGGTATTGATTGTTCCGGCTTCGTCCAGCGCACTTTCCGTGAGCAGTTTGGTTTAGAATTACCGCGTTCAACCTACGAACAGCAGGAAATGGGTAAGTCGGTATCACGCACCAGTTTGCGTACCGGTGACCTGGTGTTGTTCAGAGCAGGGTCAACAGGTCGTCATGTAGGCATCTACATTGGCAATAACCAGTTTGTCCATGCTTCGACAAGTAGTGGTGTGGTGATCTCCAGTATGGATGAACCTTATTGGAAGAAGCGCTACAACGAAGCGCGCCGCATATTGTCGCGCAGCTAACGCATGTTTTCGCCGGTTATCCCTTGGCTGGCGCGAAACGATAAAAAAACACTGCTTCGGCGGTGTTTTTTTATACCCATTTTTCTTGCCTGTTTATATGTCTCATTAAGTCTTTCCAGGCTATATTCCAGGAAATCAAACAGAGCAATCGCCTGGCTTTTTTTGGCTCAAACTCGCCAGATATGGATATAAGTGATGTTGACCCGCAACTTTTCCGCCAGCCGGAAAATACTTCTGTTTAGTCTTCTGGTCGGTCTCTTCGCGGCTATTGCCGTTGGCGGGATTGAATTTTTAGTTGTTCAGAAGAAGCACGAACAAAAGATGAATGCCGTACTCGCGGGCATGCAGCACTGGCTCACAGACTATTTTAGCGATATCAAGACCACCGCTGAGGCGCTCCAGCCGCTAACACTCAATGAGTGCGCTGATGTCGCCAGTGAGCTGACCTCGCGCGCCGCTTTTAGCACCAATGTCCGCGCCTTTTTATTAGTCAAAAACGATAACGCATTTTGTTCTTCGGCCACGGGCGTGATGCACGTGCCGATGAAGGATCTCTTGCCGGAGATTGATCTGCACAAAGACTTTGATATGGTCATCTTACACGGCACGCCAATGATGCCGGACAAACCTGCGATTGCAATGTGGTTCCGCAGCCCCTTGCTTGATGACCGTGGCGTTTTTGTATCACTCAATGTCAACCTCACCCCTTTCCTGCTTTATACCTCACAGCAACAAGAACTGACCGGTATTGCTCTCGGGATCGGCCACAACGCGATCTCCACCTTTTCAACGGGTCTTGTTGATCTGCGTACCCTGAAAACCATGCCGTTTCGCACAGCTCATCTTGCTGGCCTTCCGCTGACCATTAATCTTTATACTGAAACCTGGAAGCCCGAAGATGTACAGTTTGCCCTGCTGTTTGGCGGCATGGTGGGTACGCTTGCCGGTTTGCTGACGGCCTGGTATCTGTATATCCGAATGCGTCCTGGCAAAGAGATCCTTACCGCCATTAAACAGAATCAGTTTTATGTGGTGTACCAGCCAGTGGTTGATGCCAGCGAATTACGGGTGCGCGGTGTCGAGGTGCTCATGCGCTGGAAGCACCCCACTGCCGGAGAGATCCCAGCAGATGCGTTTATCCAGTATGCCGAGGCGCAACAGTTGATCGTGCCGCTGACGCTGCACCTGTTTAAGCTTATTGCCCACGATGCGCCGGTCTTGCAAACGCTGCTGCCACAGGGGGCCAAACTGGGTATTAATATCTCGCCCGGCCATTTGCATGTTGAAAGTTTTGCCAGGGATATTCGCCAGTTTACGCATTCCCTTCCGGACGACTATTTCCGCCTCGTGCTGGAAATCACCGAGCGGGATATGTTGCGCCAAAGTGAGGCGGTGAAATTATTCCAGTGGCTGCGTGATGAAGGTTATGAAATTGCCATTGATGATTTCGGCACCGGTCACAGCGCACTTATCTATCTTGAACGTTTCACCGTAGATTATCTCAAAATCGATCGTGGCTTTGTGAATGCCATTGGTACTGAAACCGTCACGTCACCGGTGCTTGATGCAGTGCTGACGCTGGCGAAACGTCTGAATATGGCCACCGTGGCAGAAGGTGTCGAAACGCCGGAACAGGCTCGCTGGCTGCGGGAACATGGCGTTAATTTTATGCAGGGTTACTATTTCAGCCGCCCAATGACACTTGAGCAGTTCACAATGTGGCATCCCCCGCAGTTTTCATCACGACTTTAGGCCGTTAATTATTTCACAATGGGCGCACCCTCCCTTATTATTCAATGAGAAAACGTTGGTGCGCCCGGAGCGCCACTGGTAAAGGATCCCGCCCGATGAAGTTTGTGCGCCTGTTTATTTTGAGTTTGCTGCTGGTGGGCACCATTACCCATGCGCAAACCATTAAAGAGAATTATGCGTTTGCCGTTATTGGCGAGCCCAAATATGCCATCAATTTCTCACATTTTGACTATGTGAATCCCGCTGCGCCTAAAGGCGGCAATATCACACTTTCTTATCTCGGTACGTTCGATAACTTCAACCGCTTTGCACTGCGCGGTAACGCCGCTGTGCGCACCGAGTCGCTCTATGACAGCCTGTTTACCACCTCTGATGATGAACCGGGCAGCTACTATCCGCTGATTGCTGAGGTGGCCCGCTACGCGGATGATTATTCATGGGTCGAGGTCTCGATCAATCCGCGCGCCACCTTCCACGACGGCTCACCTATTCGGGCCAGTGATGTGGCATTCACCTTCCATAAATTCATGACCGAAGGGGTGCCGCAGTTCCGCCTGATCTATAAAGGCACCACGGTAAAAGCGATCTCCCCGTTAACCGTACGTATCGAACTGGGTGAACCGGGCAAAGAGAACATGCTTAGCCTCTTCTCTCTGCCGGTTATGCCTGAGAAATTCTGGAAAGATCATAAACTCAGCGACCCGCTATCGTCCCCTCCCCTCGGGAGCGGCCCTTATCGCATCACCAGTTGGCGGATGGGGCAGTACGTGACCTACTCGCGCGTGAAGGATTACTGGGGCGCGACGCTGCCGGTCAATCGCGGGCGCTGGAATTTCGACAGTATTCGCTATGACTATTATCTGGACGACAATGTCGCCTTTGAGGCTTTTAAAGCTGGCGCGTTCGATATGCGCACCGAGGGCAGTGCAAAAAACTGGGCGACGCGCTATATCGGCAGCAATTTTGACCGTGGCTATATTATTAAAGACGAGCAGCCAAACACCTCCGCGCAGGATACCCGTTGGCTGGCATTCAATATCCAGCGACCAATGTTCACTGACCGTCGGGTACGTGAAGCTGTCTCGCTGGCCTTTGATTTTGAGTGGATGAACAAGGCGCTGTTTTATAACGCCTACAGCCGCACCAACAGCTATTTCCAGAACACGGAATATGCCGCACGCAATTATCCGGATGCTGCGGAGCTGACGCTACTGGCACCGATGAAAGCCGACCTGCCGCCGGAGGTGTTCACCTCTATTTATACTCCACCCGTCTCCAAAGGCGACGGCTATGACCGGGAAAACCTGCTGAAAGCAAGTGAGCTACTCAAGCAGGCAGGCTGGGAAATGAAAGACCAGAAACTGGTGAACACCCAGACCGGTAAACCTTTCGTTTTCGAGATGCTGCTGCCTTCCGGCGGGAACAACCAGTGGGTGTTGCCGTTTCAGCACAACCTGGCGCGGCTGGGTATTACGATGGAAGTCCGCCAGGTCGATAACTCGCAGATAACCAATCGTCTGCGCACCCGCGATTACGACATGATGCCGCGCGTGTGGCGGGCAATGCCGTGGCCCAGTTCCGATCTGCAAATCTCCTGGAGTTCGCAATACATTGATTCAACCTATAACTCCCCCGGCGTGAAAAGCCCGGTACTGGATAAACTGATCGCGCAAATTATCCAGGCGCAGGGAGATAAGCAAAAACTGCTGCCGCTAGGGCGGGCGCTCGACCGGGTGCTGACGTGGAATTACTACATGTTGCCCATGTGGTACATGGCAGCCGATCAGGTGGCCTACTGGGACAAGTTCTCGATGCCAGGCATTCGCCCCGTCTATTCACTCGGTTTTGATACCTGGTGGTATGACGTGAACAAAGCGGCAAAACTGCCCGCAGACAGACGCTAAGGAGACAGGATGGGCGCCTATTTTATTCGACGCTTGTTGCTGATCATTCCCACCTTGTGGGCGATTATCACCATTAACTTTTTCATCGTACAGATTGCCCCAGGAGGGCCGGTCGATCAGGCCATTGCGGCGATTGAGTTCGGTAACCAAAGTGGCTTACCGGGGACGACGGTCGAAGGTGGCGGTGCCACACACGCCCGAACCGGTGTCGGCAGCGCTACCAGTAACGATAGCCACTATCGTGGCGGGCGTGGGCTTGATCCGGAAGTGATTGCTGAAATCACCAAACGCTACGGCTTCGACAAACCGATTCATGAGCGTTATTTCAAAATGCTCTGGGACTATGTCCGTTTCGACTTCGGCAATAGCCTGTTTCGCAGCGCCTCAGTGCTACAACTGATCAAAGAGAGCCTGCCGGTTTCCGTCACGCTTGGGCTATGGGGGACGCTGATTATCTATCTTGTGTCGATTCCCCTGGGGATCCGCAAAGCGGTCTATAACGGCAGCCGGTTCGACGTCTGGAGCAGCGCTTTTATTATTATCGGCTACGCGATCCCCGCATTTCTGTTCGCTATTTTGCTGATCGTCTTTTTTGCGGGCGGCAGCTATTACGATATCTTCCCGCTGCGTGGGCTGGTTTCGTCAAACTTCGATACCCTGCCCTGGTACGCTAAGGTAACCGACTACCTTTGGCATATCACCCTGCCCGTGCTGGCAACCGTCATTGGCGGCTTTGCGGCCCTGACCATGCTGACGAAAAACTCCTTTATGGATGAGATCAGAAAACAGTATGTGGTGACCGCGCGCGCAAAAGGCGTCAGCGAAGGCAACATTATGCGCAAGCATGTGTTTCGTAACGCGATGTTACTGGTGATCGCAGGCTTTCCTGCCACCTTTATCAGCATGTTTTTTACCGGCTCACTGCTCATTGAAGTGATCTTCTCGCTTAATGGGCTGGGGCTGCTGGGCTACGAGGCCACCGTCTCGCGCGATTATCCGGTGATGTTTGGCACGCTTTATATTTTCACGCTTATCGGCCTGTTGCTGAATATCCTCAGCGACATTAGTTACACGCTGGTCGACCCGCGCATCGATTTCGAGGGACGCTGATGTTTCAATTAAGCTACGTCAACCAGACTCGCTGGGCGCGTTTTCGCCATAATCGCCGCGGCTTTTGGTCGCTGTGGATTTTTCTGCTGATCTTTTTATTCAGCCTCTTTGCCGAACTGATCGCCAATGATAAACCGCTGCTGGTGCGTTACCAGGGAAGCTGGTACGCGCCAGTAATGTTCAACTACAGCGAGAGCGAATTCGGCGGTCCGTTTGCCACGCCTGCGGATTATCAGGATCCCTGGCTGCAGCAGCAAATCGCTCAGCATGGCTGGATGATTCATGCCCCCATCCGCTTTGGCGCGCGCAGTATCAACTACTCCACCACTCAGCCTTTCCCCTCGCCACCCTCAAAGCAGAACTGGTTAGGTACCGATGCCAACGGCGGGGATGTGCTGGCGCGTATTCTCTACGGGACGCGTATCTCATTGCTGTTTGGCTTAATGTTGACGCTCTGCTCCTGCGTTATCGGCGTGCTCGCAGGCGCACTACAGGGCTATTACGGCGGGAAAATAGATCTCTGGGGCCAGCGCTTTATTGAGGTCTGGTCAGGCATGCCAACGCTGTTCCTGATTATTCTGCTCTCCAGCGTCGTACAGCCTGGGTTCTGGTGGTTGCTGGCCATTACGGTACTGTTCGGCTGGATGAGTCTGGTGGGCGTGGTGCGCGCTGAGTTTCTGCGCACGCGAAATTTCGACTATATCCGTGCGGCGCAGGCGCTGGGGGTGAACGATCGCAGCATTATGCTGCGCCATATGCTGCCCAATGCGATGGTCGCCACGCTGACCTTCCTGCCGTTTATTTTATGTAGCTCGATTTCCACCCTGACCTCGCTGGATTTCCTCGGCTTCGGTTTGCCACTGGGCTCACCATCGCTCGGCGAATTATTACTGCAGGGGAAGAACAATCTGCAGGCGCCCTGGCTGGGCATCGCGGCGTTTTTGTCTGTGGCGGTATTACTGTCGCTGTTAATTTTTATTGGTGAAGCGGTGCGCGACGCCTTCGATCCCAACAAGGCGGTATAAGATGACCCCTCCCCTGTTACGCATTGATTCCCTGTCTATCGCTTTTCGTCAGCAGGAGACACAACGCACGGTGGTGGATTCGCTTTCGCTGCAAATTGAGGCGGGCGAAACACTGGCGCTGGTCGGCGAATCCGGCTCGGGCAAAAGCGTGAGCGCATTGTCGATCCTTCGCCTGCTGCCCACGCCACCCGCTGTCTATCCGCAGGGCGATATCCTGTTTCATGGCGAAAGCCTGCTGCATGCCAGCGAGAAAACCTTGCGCCAGGTGCGCGGCAATAAAATCGCAATGATTTTTCAGGAACCGATGGTGTCGCTCAATCCACTGCATAGCGTGGAAAAGCAGCTCTACGAGGTCTTATCGCTACACCGGGGGATGCGCCGGGAGGCCGCCCGCGCCGAGATCCTGACCTGTCTTGACCGGGTGGGTATCCGCAATGCCCGCCAGCGTCTGGGGGATTTCCCCCACCAGCTTTCTGGCGGCGAACGCCAGCGCGTGATGATTGCCATGGCGCTCCTCACTCGTCCGGAATTATTGATTGCGGACGAACCCACCACCGCGCTGGATGTGACGGTGCAGGCGCAAATCCTGACGCTACTGCGCGAACTGCGTCAGGAGCTGAACATGGGGCTTCTGTTTATCACGCACAACCTGAGTATTGTGCGCAAACTGGCAGATAACGTCGCCGTGATGCAAAACGGTCTGTGCGTCGAGCAGAACAGCGCCAGTGTCCTGCTTGCTGCGCCAACGCACCCTTATACCCAGCGCCTGTTGAACAGCGAGCCCGCAGGAGACCCGGTTCCCCTGGCCCCGGACACACCGCAACTGCTGCGCGTCGAAAATCTCGGCGTCAGTTTTCCGATCCGCAAAGGTATCTTTAAACGCGTGGTGGGCGAAAACCGGGTGGTCAATAACATCAGCTTCACCCTGCGTGCAGGGGAAACGCTGGGGCTGGTTGGGGAGTCTGGCTCCGGGAAGAGTACCACCGGGCTGGCTCTGCTGCGCCTGATTGCCTCGCAGGGCACCATTACCTTTGGCGATAGCCCCCTTCACGCATGGAATCGCAAACAGATGCTACCGGTGCGCCACCGCATTCAGGTGGTATTTCAGGATCCGAACTCTTCGCTGAATCCACGACTGAACGTGCAGCAGATTATCGAAGAGGGATTACTGGTGCGCCAGCCGACGTTGACGCGCGAAGCGCGGGAGGCAGAAGTCATCAGAGTCATGAACGAGGTTGGTCTGGATCCAGAAACCCGCCGACGTTTCCCGGGTGAGTTTTCAGGCGGTCAGCGCCAGCGTATTGCCATTGCCCGGGCACTGATACTGAAACCGGAGCTGATCATACTGGATGAACCCACCTCCTCCCTTGATCGTACAGTACAGGCGCAGATCCTCGCCTTACTGAAATCGCTCCAGCAGACGCACCATCTGGCTTATATTTTTATCAGTCACGATTTGCAGGTGGTACGCGCGTTATGCCATCAGGTGATTGTGCTGAAACAGGGAGAAGTGGTTGAGCAGGGAGAGTGTCACCGCGTGTTTAGCGCGCCGCAGCAGGACTACACGCGTCAGCTTTTATCATTAAGCTGACACTCAGAAAGGATTCTGAGTGGTGAAGGGTTCAGCGATCGCGACGCCAAAGTTTTTCAGGCGGCAGGTCGCTGCAAACTCATCCTGACAGTTCACAAACAGACAAGGTTCACCTTCGCATTCCACGACGGAACAATCTACTGCGATGTCACTCAGTGCCTGACTCAGCTTGTGCATAACCGGCCAGGCGCTATCGCCATCCGGACTCAATAACTTCAGCGCCACAAGACTCCCTTCCGCGTCATCGTCATTTTGCGGAATCGGTTCAACCCTGGCGCCTGCAAAACCGTCAAGCCAGCGATAGCTCTGGGGTAAACGGTGGATGATGGAGAGTTGTAATGTATTCACTTTCTGTCCCCGGAAGTACCAATTACTTCACAAATATTTCACATTCATATTAACACATTATTGACAAACCGTCTCGTCAGCGACACATAAAACGTAAGACGCCGCGATCTGTGCGCGTTAGCGGTTCATTTATCAGGTTTTTATGGATGAACCCCGGCCTTTTTTCGGCTATATGTACCCGTTTATGAGATCTAACTCAACTTATTTTACTACAAGGATGTGACTTTTTACACAAACGGATTTTACATAAAATAAACAAACACGTCCGAATGTATGTCAGGTTTGGTTGATGTGCATCAAAAAAGGGAGCATTTCTGCTCCCTTCTGTTGAAAGGTTACGCCTGTTTTTTGCCGCGACTGGCGTAGAGATAGAAGAGAATGGAACTGGTTGCGCAAAAGGTGATGGACCAAATCATTGGCCATGCGGAGTTGAACGCCGACAAAGAAAGCAGCGTGCCGACAATTGCGCCAATACCAAAGCGGAACGTACCGGCCAGCGAGGAGGCGGTTCCTGCCATATGGGGAAACTCATCAAGAATGACCGCCATCGCGTTCGACGACACCAGCGAAACACAGCCGACAAAGGCGGCCACGCCCACCACCAGTGACCAGAAACCTACGCCAAGCAGTGCCGTGATAACCATCCATAGCGCCATCACAAACTGAACCCACAGCCCACCACGGAACATTTTTAATGCGCCCACACGGCGGACGAAACGTCCATTGATGATGGTCATCAGGAACAGGAACACAATATTTAGCGCGAAGTAGTAGCCAAAATCCTGTGGCGAAACATGGTTGATTTCAATATAGACAAACGGCCCGGCGCTCAGAAAAGAGAACATTCCGGCAAAGCTAAAGCCGCTTGCCAGCATATAGCTGAGCACGCGTTTATGACGAAACAGAGAGGCAAAATTGCCGACGGTAGTACGCAGATGGAACGGCTGCCGACGTTCTGGCGGAAGCGTTTCACGTATAAAGAACGCAATCATCACCGAGACCAGCAAGCCCGCTACCGCCAGGATCCAGAAGATCATATGCCAGCTAAACCAAACCAGCACCGCGCCGCCGATCATCGGGGCAAGCAACGGCGCAATGGTAGTCACCAGCATGACAAACGACATCATCCGCGAAAACTCTTCGCGCGGATATATATCGCGCATCAGGGCATTAATCACCACGCTGGCTGCGGCTGCCGCGAGACCATGAAAGAAGCGCATAGTGATCAGTTGATCGATACTTTGTGCCAACGCGCAGGCCACGGCCGCCGCGGCGAAAATCAGCGTACCGCCAAGGATAACCGGCTTACGCCCGATGCTGTCCGCCATAGGACCATAAAGCAATTGCCCCAACGCAAAGCCCAGAATGTAGGTGCTTAGCGTCATTTGCGCGCTGCCCGCCGGTACGCCAAACTGCCCGGCAATTACCGGGAGCGCGGGCAGATACATATCAATAGATAACGGCATCAACATGGCCAGCAGGCCAAGAATAATCACAATGCTCAGTGATGAGTGTGGCCTGTTGGTCACGGGAAACTCCTGTAGGTTAACGCGCAGGCAAACCGACGCTGGCAATCTCTTCTTCTGTCAGTGCGCGGTACTCTCCCGGCGCAAGATCATCGTCGAGGGTAATCGCGCCGATACGTTCACGATGCAGCCCGACAACATGGTTGCCCACGGCGGCAAACATACGTTTTACCTGGTGATAGCGCCCCTCGCTGATAGTTAAGCGTACCTGCGTCGGCGTGATCACCTCGAGCTGTGCCGGTTGGGTCAGGTCTTTCTCGTTATGTAACTGGACACCTTTGGCAAAGCGTTCCGCAGTGTCTTGCGCCACTGGCGATTCCAGGTCGACCAGATAGGTTTTCTCGCAGTGATGGCGCGGTGAAGTGATACGGTGCGACCACTGCCCATCGTCGGTCATCAGGACCAGCCCAGTAGTATCAATATCCAGTCGCCCCGCAGCATGCAATTTGTGCGCTACAGGCTCATCCAGAAAATAAAGTACCGTCGGATGATCGGGATCGTCCGTTGAGCAAACATAGCCCTGCGGTTTATTGAGCATGAAATAACGAGGGCCGGTTTGTTGAGCCAGCGCGTTACCCTCATACTCCACCTCGTGTTCCGGGAGCAATTTGAACGCGGCATCTCTGACAATTTCGCCGTCTACGGTAATGTGGCTGGCGCGGATTTGACGTCCGGCAATAGCACGGCTTACGCCGAGTTGCTGAGCGATAAACTTATCAAGTCGCATGAAGTTGTTTTGCCTGTATGGTGCTGGAAGCAGGACTTTCGTCCTTAAGAAGACTCAGGTGATTTACGCCTGTCAGTATAGCGGTCATTCTACGCCGCTCAAGGGAAAGATTCGTGGCATACTTGTGACATGATGTTGTCACACCATGAAGAGCATGACTTTTACCTTACGCCCTTATCAACGCGAAGCGGTAGACGCTACCCTCGCCCACTTTCGCCATCACGATGAACCTGCGGTGATTGTCCTGCCTACAGGCGCAGGCAAAAGCCTGGTCATTGCCGAACTGGCAAGGGTGGCGCGCGGACGCGTACTGGTGCTCGCACACGTTAAAGAACTGGTCGCGCAAAACCATGCGAAATTCCTCGCTCTGGGTCTGGAGGCGGATATTTACGCTGCGGGCCTCAAGAGTAAACAGAGTGAGGGTAAAGTGGTTTTCGGCAGCGTACAGTCCGTTGCCCGTAACCTTGACCATTTTCAGGGTGAGTTTTCACTGCTGATTGTCGATGAGTGCCACCGCATCAGCGACGATGACGAAAGCCAGTACCAGCAAATTTTACAGCACTTGCGCAAAGTGAATCCCCGCGTACGTTTGCTTGGACTCACCGCGACCCCCTTTCGTCTGGGGAAAGGCTGGATCTACCGTTTTCATTATCACGGTATGGTCCGGGGTGATGAAAAAGCACTGTTCCGCGACTGCATTTATGAGTTGCCGCTGCGTTACATGATCAAGCATGGCTATCTGACACCACCGGAACGGCTGGATATGCCCGTGGTGCAATATGATTTCAGCCGCCTGCAGGCGCAGAGTAACGGCCTGTTCAGCGAAGCGGATCTGAACCGTGAATTGAAAAAACAGCAACGCGTCACGCCGCACATCATCAGTCAGATTGTTGAGTTCTCAGAAAGCCGCAAAGGCGTGATGATTTTTGCCGCGACCGTAGAACATGCCCATGAAATTACCGGGCTATTGCCTGCGGGCGAAGCAGCGCTGATTACCGGCGAAACGCCAGGTCCACAGCGTGATGAGTTGATTGAGGCGTTTAAAGCGCAACGCTTTCGCTACCTGGTGAACGTGTCGGTGCTCACGACTGGCTTTGATGCGCCGCATGTGGATTTAATTGCCATCCTGCGCCCGACGGAATCCGTCAGCCTGTATCAGCAAATCGTCGGGCGCGGCCTGCGACTGTTTCCCGGCAAGACCGATTGCCTGATCCTCGACTACGCCGGAAATCCGCACGATCTTTACGCGCCGGAAGTCGGTGCGCCGAAAGGAAAAAGCGATAACGTACCTGTGCAGGTGTTTTGCCCGGCCTGCGGCTTTGCCAATACCTTTTGGGGGAAAACCACGGCAGATGGCACCTTAATCGAACATTTTGGCCGCCGCTGCCAGGGCTGGTTTGAGGACGATGACGGCCAGCGTGAACAGTGTGACTATCGTTTCCGTTTTAAAAATTGCCCCCAGTGTAATGCGGAAAACGACATTGCTGCCCGTCGTTGCCGGACCTGCGACACCATTCTGGTCGATCCGGACGATATGCTTAAAGCGGCGCTGAAACTCAAAGACGCGCTGGTCCTTCGCTGTAGCGGAATGGACTTACAGCACGGCGCGGATGACAAAGGCGAGTGGTTAAAAATTACCTACTACGATGAAGATGGCGCAGATGTCAGCGAACGCTACCGCCTGCATACCCCTGCTCAGCGTACCGCTTTTGAGCAGCTCTTTATCCGCCCGCACACACGTACGCCCGGCGTGCCATTACGCTGGATTGTCGCCGCCGATATCCTCGCCCGGCAGGCGCTGTTACGCCACCCCGATTTTGTCGTGGCGCGCAAAAAAGGCCAGTACTGGCAGGTGCGGGAAAAGATGTTTGATTATGAAGGGCGCTTTCGCCGCGCCAACGAGCTACGCGGCTAAGCCATAGCGGTCCGACTTGTAACAGAGGGGGGATACGGGTATAATCCGCCCGCTTTTGCATCCGCAAAGCAGATCACTTGCCTGTTGCTGGGTCGCCTGTAGCAGGAACTATTTAAGAGAAATTGACATGTTTACTATCAACGCAGAAGTACGTAAAGAGCAGGGTAAGGGTGCGAGCCGCCGCCTGCGCGCAGCTAACAAATTCCCGGCTATCGTTTACGGTGGGAAAGAAGCTCCGGTTGCTATCGAACTGGACCACGACCAGCTGTGGAACATCCAGTCTAAAGCTGAATTCTATGATGAAGTTCAGACTCTGGTTATCGATGGCAAAGAAGTAAAAGTGAAAGTTCAGGCTGTACAGCGTCACGCTTACAAACCGAAACTGTCTCACATCGACTTCGTTCGCGCGTAATCGCTGACAAGTTGAAAAAACCCCGCTCTGCGGGGTTTTTTTATGTCTCATCAAACTCGATTAACGGTCTACCCGTTCGCGGATCGTCCGGCTGTACTCGTACATCATCGCGCTTAAGCTGATTCAGCAATGCTCTCTGGCGAATCGATGCGCTCTCGGGCGTCCACGGCAAAATACGTATCGGGATGATTTGCCCCTCACTCAAGGCATCAAACACCTTTTCATTGCTCATCAGATCCGTGCCCTGCCAGGCCTGGCCGTCAAACTGAAAGTCGAACCAGACCTTGAGGCCCATCGCAGCAATGAAGCATCGACAGGGAATTTCTGGCGTATTACTTTATGCACAGTGCGGTCAGTTACCACCGGTTCTGCGTTGCAGTTGATCGCGCAGATTCGGCGGTGTGCCCTTAATGGTCAACGTATCCGTGGCCGGATCCCAAAAAATACGCTCACCCAACAGCAAGGCATCAAAGTTAATGGTTAACCCGCCGCCGCTACCCGCATATTTAGTTAACTGACGCAATGTGCTGCGATCCGCCGGGAAGCTCTCTTCAAGCTCATAGCCCTGCCCGGCGGTAAATTCTTCAAAGCTCACTTCGCTCACGCCCGCCAACTCTTTTGACAGTGACGCCAGTTCAATCTCTTCGCCTGCCTGCAATTGTTCATTACAGTAGGTGTAGACCTGCTGGCGAACATCCTGGCGCTCTGATTTATCGAGCTGCGCCTGCGCGGTAAAGTCATCCACCGCCTGCAACAATCCGCGGTTCTGCGCTTTGGCGTTTAATCCTTCGGTTGCACCGAGGAAATCCATGAAAAAGTCAGAGACCTTACGTCCAACGCGCCCTCTGAGGAAGGTCAAATAACGCGTCGATTCCGGGTTAGTTTCCCACTCGGTTAAATCCACACGCGCCACGATATCCGCATGGTTAATGTCGAGATAATGCGTCGCGCTGATGTCCAGTTGCTCATTAACACGCATACTGCTTAAGTTATTCAGCACCGCGACCAGCAGGTATTCCACTGCCAGATAGCGATAGTGGCAGAACAGCACAATGCCGCCGTCCGCAAAGGGATATTTTGCCAGTTCATCACGTAAACGCCCCGTCGCCGCACGGCTGAACGCGAGAAAATCTTCCTCGCCCTGACGCTGAAGGCGTAATGCCTGCGCCAGTTCGCTGTCGTCGTTAAACAGGCCGTAGGCTTTACTTTTCGCGCTGTAAACCCGGTGTAACTCGGCGACCATCTCCTCAACGGGAGCAGTCGGTTCCAGCAAAGATTCGCGCAACACCAGCTCAAGGTTTTGCTCATCGCGTTTGATAAGCTGGTGCAGGGCAATCTGGTTGATGTCCAGACTCATGATAAACTCTCCTTTTAGACCGGGCGGTATTCAACCACCACGCAAGCAACTGTGCAACTGCTGATAAAAAAGCAGAAAAAAAGCTGTTGCTACGGTAATATGTTGCCCTTTATGAATAACTGATTTCGACTTATGCCACAAATTTCCCGCTATAGTGATGAACACGTTGAACAACTGCTAAGTGAGCTGGCCAACGTGCTGGAAAAACACAAGTCTCCGACCGACCTTTCCCTGATGGTTCTGGGGAACATGGTGACGAACTTGATCAATACCAGCATCGCCCCTGCTCAACGCCAGGCCATCGCAAAATCTTTCGCCCAGGCATTGCAGTCGTCCGTTAATGACGATAAAGCGCATTAAGGTAAACAGCGACAAGTTATGGTGACTCATCGTCAGCCCTACCGTGAAAAAGTCTCCCAGATGGTAAGCTGGGGGCACTGGTTCGCCCTGTTCAATATTTTATTGTCCATTGTGGTCGGTAGTCGCTATCTGTTTGTCGCCGACTGGCCGACAACGCTTGCCGGGCGTATTTACTCTTACCTGAGCGTGGTCGGTCATTTCAGCTTTCTGGTGTTCGCCACCTACCTGCTGATTTTATTCCCCCTCACCTTTGTGGTGATGTCCCAACGTCTGATGCGGTTCCTGTCCGTTATTCTGGCGACCACGGGCATGACGCTGTTACTTATCGACAGCGAAGTTTTTACCCGTTTTCACCTGCATCTCAATCCCATCGTCTGGGAACTGGTGATCAACCCCGATCAGAATGAGACGGCGCGTGACTGGCAGCTCATGTTTATCGGTGTGCCGGTTATCCTGCTCATTGAGATGCTGTTCGCCACCTGGAGCTGGCAAAAACTTCGCAGCCTGACCCGGCGGCGGCGCTTTGCAAAACCCGTGGCAGGGTTCTTTTTCGTAGCCTTCATTGCCACCCACGTTATGTATATCTGGGCGGACGCAAACTTCTATCGCCCTATCACCATGCAGCGGGCGAACCTGCCTCTCTCCTACCCGATGACGGCACGCCGCTTCCTCGAGAAACATGGCCTGCTGGATGCGCAGGATTATCAGCGTCGCCTGATTGAACAGGGTAGCCCGGAAGCCGTTTCGGTACAGTATCCATTGAGCGATCTGCGCTATCTGGATATGGGGCCCGGGCAAAACGTTCTGCTGATTACCGTTGATGGCCTGAATTATTCAGGTTACGAAAAACAGATGCCGGCACTTGCCGCGTTTGCGCAACAGAACGTGACCTTCACGCAGCATATGAGCTCTGGCAACACGGCAGACAGCGGCTATTTTGGCCTGTTTTACGGTATTTCGCCGAGCTACATGGACGGGGTGCTGTCGGCACGCGTGCCTGCTGCGCTGATCTCTGCGCTCAATCAGCAAGGTTATCAGTTAGGTTTGTTCTCTTCCGACGGGTTCAGCAGTGCGTTGTATCGTCAGGCATTGCTTTCGGATTTCTCGCTGCCTGCGGCAAAAACGCAGACAGACGCGCAGACCGCCGATCAATGGATTGACTGGCTGGGTCATTATGCTCAGGACGATAACCGCTGGTTCTCCTGGGTGGCGTTGAACGGCACCGACCTGCCAGACAGCAATCAGCAGAATTTTGCCCGTCGCTATGGTCGCGCCGTTACCGATGTCGATACGCAGATCAACCGCTTACTGGATGCGCTGCGCGAATCGGGCAAGCTGGATGATACGGTTGTGATCATCACCGCGGGTCACGGCATGCCTGCCGATCGGTCGGCCACTGACTTTGCCTGGTCGCGCGATAATCTGCATGTGCCGCTGGTGATTCACTGGCCGGGCACACCTGCACAGCGCATCAACAAGCTGACCGATCACAAAGACGTGATGACGACGCTGATGCAGCGCCTGTTACATGTCAGTACGCCAGCAAACGAGTATTCGCAGGGCCAGGATCTGTTTAACGCAACGCGACGCCATACCTGGGTCACCGCAGCAAGCGGCGATGCGCTGGCGATTACGACGCCACAGATGACGCTGGTGCTCAATCAGAACGGCAGCTATCAGACCTGGAATCCGCAGGGTGAAAAGGTTCAGGATCAGAAACCGCAATTGAGTTTGCTGCTACAGGTCCTGACAGATGAAAAACGGTTTATCGCTAACTGATTGATTATTTATGAATCAGTTAGCTGTCCCCTCACTTGCAATCAGCGGTGAAAAGGGTACTATTACCGCCACAAATCGGCACGTAGCGCAGCCTGGTAGCGCACTGTCATGGGGTGTCAGGGGTCGGAGGTTCAAATCCTCTCGTGCCGACCAAATTTCCCTAATAAAACCAACCACTTACGGTTGGTTTTTTTCTTTCTGAAATATTCCGATGGTAAAATAATGGTAAATAAACCTGCGATTTACATCTCAGGGCAGCCATCATCACTAGCTCGGTTTACGAAATATGTCACCCGGCAAACCACAATTACATCTTCCAGGGATTCTCCTTCAACAGCTTCCCCATCTTCCGTAATGAATGACTGGCTTCTCAGCTTCGTAAATCATACAGAGGCGGAACGACAGTGCAACCTTGTTCCGGTTTTCCTGGTTGTGAGAGTTAAACCAATGCAGAAGAACACGCTGAACAGCAATTTTTCAAAAACTGTGAAGGAGAGGCTAAACCTCATGCTGGAAGATATTGTTGTGAAAACAGGAGAAACGACGATATAACGCTTCCTTATCGGATGTTCTAAAAAGGTTCATGTATGTTACGATGTGGAATTTACAAGTTACATATCGTTTCCTGAGAAAATGCAGCTAAGGTCATAATGGAAAACAGAAATACAAATCACAATATTCAGGCATTGAGGGCAATAGCAATACTGCTTGTAATCATTCAGCATTTGCATCGTCTACCTATTCCTGAGTGGTTAATGATTACATATAGTTCAGCTTCTTATTGGAGTGGAGTTGATATATTTTTGGCAATTTCTGGTTTTTTAATGTGCAAAAGCCTTGAAACTGAAATTTCACATCATGGTCGGACAGCAAGTGCTTTTTCTTCTTTTTTTAAAAAGAGGGTTTTTAGGCTGATACCTGCCCTCGTTGTCTGGGCAGTCATATGCATGTTGATAGCTTATATCCTTCATCCATATAACAATATAAGCCTCGATAAATCAATCGACACATTAATATACTCGCTGCTAGGAATTTCAAATATTTTCTATTTTCAAAAAACAATTTCCGGCATTTCTTACGACCCATTACTTTCAGTAACATGGTCTTTAAGCCTTGAATGGCAATTATATTTTTTATTATCATTGCTTGCCATATCATTTACAAGAAAAAAATTATATTTAAGCTTACTGGCAATTATCGTAGCCAGCTCAATGTTTTTACCTAACAATATAAATCACCAAGAAACTATCGGATGGTGGATAAGACCGCAGGCTTTCATTTTCGGTTCTTTAATGTATCTATCGAAAAATATTATATCTAAAATAAAAATAAATAAACATCTAAGTATCTTACTGTGTATAGTTTGCATATTTGCCCTGGTTTTTTACACATCAGCGATGCCATCCCAATTAAAGCTATTATTTATTGGAATTCTCGGATCCGCAACTTTCATGCTGTTAGCTTTAAAAACACCGCCGTTCAATTCAAGAATTCTTGAATGGATAGGCGACAGATCCTATAGTATATATTTATGCCACATTCCAGTGATGATCATCACCAGGGTCACCTTAGATCATTACTTTGCAAACAGCTCACTTTTGAATTCACCTCTAGTATATATATCAATTTTCTTCCTGATTACAGGGATTTGCTCAACCCTTAGCTATAGATATATTGAAAAACCTTTCATTATTTTTTATCGAAGAAGCCATACATAACTATTTCCATGACCCTGGCCTTTAAAAAGTTAGGGTCATAGATGATTATTAAGAAAACTCTAACAGGAATTTAATCGCAAAAAATATATCAGTAACTTGTTTTTTATGCCAATAGATTTCAGATGTCTTAGCAGTATCAATCAGCATCAGTATAACCAGGCATTTCCTCCATTTAGATAGCGCGGAGGAATCTTCTGTCGTCGCTCTCTCCGCATCAATAGGATCCTGCCGTCAGGCTAATTCAGTGTCAGCAACCAGCCGCTGCCCGTTCTTGCATACAGCCCGACAGGGGCACACACATTCATTCATATCCGCTTATGACTATTAAGGTTTGCACACAATAACGCGTTGATTACGCTGCCACCGGCGCATAAAAATTTTTTCCCCTCCCAATCCTCAATACGGGCATACAGTGGATTAACCTAAAATCGCATAAAGATGCGGCTTACACCGGATTTTAAACACTGTCATGGGGTGTCAGGGGTCGGAGGTTCAAATCCTCTCGTGCCGACCAAATATTTCTCCGGTAAGCTTTTACGCGACCGGTTACCCCTTAAAAACCCGCAACCTCTCTGAGTTTGCGGGTTTTTTAATGGCTACAATACCCTCACGTCTTTAGCGTGCTCTCCCCTTGCCGACGAAAAACAGTGCGGATAACGCGCACGGCTTCCTGATCATGTGCCAGACGGGGCTTCCCCTCTGATTCCTGATATAAATATTTTCACAACTGTGCCCGGCTCAGCATTTTTCAACGCGTGAAATATCCTAAGCTCATTTAGGCTTACATAATGCCATGCTTACTTCTTGTAGATAGCCAAGACTCATGCGGATCAGAGGCAGGGAATCACATGAAAAACGTCATTATCAGTATGATCGCAAAGATTTCAAAAATGGATGCGGAGGCGAAACAGCTGACTGCTCGCGTAGAGGCACAGTCACTGTTACTTAGCGCCCTGGTGCTGACGCTGGGGAAAAACGGCGGCGTCCGCGAGATTATTGAAAACGTAAAGAAAGCCATCAATACGGCGGTCGATGTCTCCGACACGCCGCTTAAATCCGATGCCGAAATGCTGCTCAGTGAATTCACCGATCTGCTTTCCGTCACCCAGTTGCTGGATGACGCTGAATCAGAAATTGATTTCGAAACACTGAATGATCTTTTATCGAATACCGACGATAACCCCGAGCAGAAATGAGTACCGAAAGACCTATCCCTGTCAATTACAAGACTGAGGCATCAATTTGTTGGTGTTTTCCCGCCAGCCATAACAGCTCGCTTTGAGGGCTGTCGGTTTAGGTTCATAAAGGACTAACAATCGCTGACCGGATTCATTGATTTTCCAACTGACGCTGGCTGCCGTCTTTTCTGCCAGTTTTATTGGTCGGTTTTGTGTATCCAGTCCATACAGTTCAACTTGCCCGGCTGCGGCACCAAATTGAAGCGTCACGGCCAAAAGAGCATTTCCTTGCCAGCGCCATTCAGGCAGCGGTTGCAACGCAGGTGACCAGGCGTCCGGCCAGCTTGTTGACCATACCGATGAGGCAGCCTCTTTATCCTGCTTGAATAGCGCAAGGTAAGAAACGCTGGAATCTGCCCGCCCTTCCTGCCAGACGACCCAGCGCAATGCCCCCTGAGGATCGGCATCCATGAGACTCAAATTACGTACCGGTTCCGCCATGATGCGATTAATCGCATCAGGCGTTTTGTTTTCCGCTGCCTGCACGGCAATACTGCTGATAAAACCCAGGGCAAAAAAAGAAATAGCAAATATAGTCTTCATGGGGTTACAGGTCCCTGTAGCGTGCTGGCTGGCACAACGATGATGGATTGTAATGTAATCAAGCCCGCAGTTTTATCGGTAATAGCATTTATCGGCCGGTCACTCAGATAAGCAAACGCAGCTCGACTTAAATCAAGAACACGAGCCATTGAACCATCGCCAGCCCCACGATCATTCACTTTAACGATGACCGACCGCCCCTGGTATGTCAGTTTTAGTTTTGTCCCAAGCGGTACGTCATGCCAGCGTTCACGCGGCAATAAAGCGGCGGTATACGCCGTATGGGTGTAAAGATCGCCGCTCGCAGTCATTTTATTGATAAAGAAATCTGAATAAGTCGAAGCCACACCAGATACCGGAAGTCCCATTATTTGCTCCGCAATGATGTTAATAAACATGCGCCCTTATTAAAGGAGAAGCTAATAATAAACCTAACTTTTTAGCCGCGTAACAATAGAAACATATATCCAGCAATGACTCAGATTAATCTTAATCACGTGCCGTTCATATATTTTATGGCTGAAAAAGAAGGCGGCAGACACCTTATTGTTGCGCCCGGATGGTCAGCAAAATACTGACCAGAACAGCGACTATCGAGACGGCTATCTGACCGCAGGCAGTAGAGGTAGTCAGTAGGGTTTCAGGGGGAATGATGGTTGTGATTTTGCTGCTGTTGCTGGCAAATCAGATTATCCACCAATGAGGTAATGGGCCCCCCTTTTTCCTGCGCTGCTGGCGGCAAAATCAGTAGGTGTTGCACACCGTTTGCCAGCCAATTTTATTGCAGTAGGTGGTTTTCGGCATCGAGTTCTGGAGAGTTTGCAAAGACTGACTGAGCGCCTGTTGTTGCTGTGCGGCAAGCTGTTGCTGCTGATAATTATGCTGTTCTTGCTGCTGACGTTGAACAATGGCGACGGCAAAGCTATCGCACTGCGCTTTTGTTGGTGGCGTTTTTTCTGCCGCTGCTGACATTTCATTGAATGTGGTCTGATAAAACACCGGGTCATAAGTCCAGCTATTTAAATCGCGCGCTGCGTAATTTTTCGCTGCTGCAGCAATCTGATAATCCAGAAAGCCAAGCGAGACACATTTGTTTGCCGCGACATCGGCAAGAGCGATGCGTTGGTAATTGACATAAGGGATGGTGGGTTTTGGCGTAGCACAGCCAACAAGCACGGCGGCAAACGTTGCAGTAAGAAGAAAACGTGTCAAAAGAGGATCCTTAGAGACGAAAAATGATATTTATCGCAAATAAGCATCCTCTACCTATACAAAAAAGTAAATAAATCATGAGGGTGCTACAGAGGATAAATCATCTCTGAGAGACCATTCACGACCCAACGCTCCCGAGCGCAACGTGCTACTGCAAGAGCCCGCCGTAAGACTTAGGACAGTTGCCGTAGCAATGAAGAGCGCACCAATGGGCCTTTGAAAAACATCAACGGTAACGAAACAGATTTAAGTCGCTTAAACGTTGCGACAAAAAAACCTGCCGAAGCAGGTTTTTCGATTACAGCGCAATATCCGCCGCGGGTTCATTCTCCGCCGGCACAACATGCGAGGGTTTTCGTACCGGCGGCGTAGCATCCGCCAGCGGCGATTCGTCGCATTTCAACCCCAGCACGCGACTGGTGTAATGCAACTCTTCATCCGAGGCTTCAACATTGCCGTCAAGCTTCACGCCGAGGAACGGAATGATCTCTTTGAGTTTCGCCTGCCACTCAGGAGAGGCGACTTTTTCCGGGAAGACCTTCTGCATCAGTTCCAGCATGATCGGTGCGGCGGTGGACGCGCCCGGCGATGCGCCCAACAGGGCAGCGATGGTGCCCTCTTTGTCGCTCACCACTTCGGTGCCCAGACGAAGCTCACCCAATTTCTTCGCATTGCGTTTGATGATCTGCACGCGCTGCCCGGCCTGCCACAAACGCCAGTCCTCTTTTTTAGCCAGCGGATAGTACTCGCACAGGGCATCAAAGCGATCGTCGTCGTTTTGCAGCACCTGGTTCATCAGGTATTTCACCAGGCTGAAATTGGTCATCCCGACGCTTAACATAGGCAGGAAGTTAGAACTGTTAGTTGAGCGCAGCAGATCCCACAACGAGCCATTTTTCAAAAAGCGCGTTGAGAAGGTGGCGAACGGTCCAAACAGCAGCACGCGTTTGCCATCAATGATACGCGTATCGATATGCGGCACCGACATCGGTGGCGCGCCTACCGTCGCCTGACCGTAGACCTTCGCCAGATGGCTATTCACCACGTCAGGGTTTTCGGAGACCAGGAACTGGCCGCCGACCGGGAAGCCCGCGTATTCCGCCGCTTCCGGGATACCGGATTCCTGCAACAGTTTCAGCGCGGCGCCACCGGCACCAATAAAGATAAATTTGGCCTTGATGACCTGATCGACGCCGCTGTTTTTCAGGCTGGCAATGGTCACATTCCAGGTGTTATCCGCATTGCGTTTGATGCTGCGGACTTCACTGCCCAGCTTCAGCGAGAAGTTGTCTTTGCGTTGTAAGGAATGAATAAGCTGACGGGTAATCTCGCCAAAATTCACATCGGTACCGATTTCCGTCCGCGTCGCCGCCACTTTCTGCTGCGGGTCGCGCCCTTCCATTACCAGCGGCGCCCACGCGCGGATCTGCTCATGGTTTTCCGTATAGCGCATGCCACGGAATAACGTACTTTGCTGCAACGCTTTGTAGCGGGCACGCAGGAAGTTAACGTTGTCATCGCCCCACACCAGACTCATGTGCGGGACGGTATTAATGAATGAGCGCGGTTCGCTCAGCACACCGGTTTCCACCTGATGCGCCCAGAACTGACGAGAGATACGAAACGCTTCGTTAATCTCAATCGCCTTTTTGATGCTGATTGTTCCATCCTGGTTTTGCGGGGTGTAGTTCAGTTCCATCAAGGCGGCGTGCCCCGTACCGGCATTATTCCAGCCATTGGAGCTCTCTTGCGCCAGCGCGTCCAGCCGTTCCACCATGGTGATCGACCAGTTGGGCTCCAGCTCCTGGAGGTAGGTTCCCAACGTGGCGCTCATGATCCCACCACCGATTAAAAGCACATCCGTTTCCTGCTCTTTCGATGCGTTAGCTTTTGCTGCCGCGGAGACAGCATTAAGCCCGACAGCCATCGAAAACAGTCTGGCAGTCATTCTTTTCATAATGTTAATGCCTTACTTTTAGTGCTGCTTTATTAGCAGTTATCGCGGGTAACTTCGTTAGCGCATCTAACCTAGCACGGGGGAAAGAGGATTTAAATAATGTTTAAACATTAAATAGTCATTGCATAAATGTTATTAATAAGTTTAATAATTGCATTAAAAATAACCATGTTTACTGGCAACTTTTGCTAAGAAACAGTAGTATTCTCCGCTTTGTCAAACACATGACATTCCATCCATTTATTGATGCCTGTCGTTAATCACCCCTGCAAAAAGTTATGACTGAAAAATTATTCTCCTCGACGGGTCGGGTTAGCAATGTGCTGCGCTCCCCTCAATTGATGACGCGCGAAGCGCTGGCGGGTGTGATTACCGCGCTGGCGTTGATTCCGGAAGTGATCTCCTTCTCGGTGATCGCGGGCGTCGATCCCAAAGTCAGCCTGCTGGCCTCCGTGGTGCTGTGCATCAGCATGTCGTTGCTGGGCGGGCGTCCGGCGATGGTAACCGCAGCAGCCGGTTCTGTCGCGCTGGTGATTGGCCCGATGGTGCACCAACACGGTGTGGAATACATTCTGCCCGCCGTCGTGCTTGCAGGCGTTATACAAATTATCTTTGGCTTAACGCGAATGGCGCGTCTGATGCGCTTCGTGCCACAAGCAGTGATGACAGGCTTTGTGAATGCGCTGGGTATTTTAATTTTCTTCGCTCAGGTGCCCCATTTCTGGAGCCGCGAACCGCTGATCCTCGCGCTCTTCGTCCTGACAGTGCTGATTGTCCTGTGGTGGCCACGCTGGGTGAAAAGCGTGCCCGCACCGCTGGTGGCCATCGTGGTGCTGACGTTATTTACCGTCCTCACCGGACAAACGCTACCCACCGTGGGCGACGAGGGTCCCATGCAAGGCGGCCTGCCTGGCTTCACCGAATGGCGGGTACCTTTTAACCTCGCCACCCTCGGCATTATCTGGCCCTGCGCGCTCAGTATCGCCTTTGTTGGCCTGCTGGAATCATTGTTGACCGCACGTCTGGTGGATGATTTAACCCATACACCATCCAGCAAAAGCCGGGAAAGCGCCGGGCTGGGGATCGCCAACATTCTCGCGGGTTTTTACGGTGGTATCGCGGGTTGCGCGATGATTGGGCAGACCATCGTCAATGTAGAAATGGGCAAAGGACGCAGCCGCGTATCCACCATCGTGGCGGGGCTGGTACTCTTATTGCTGGTGACAGCACTGAGCGAGGTAATGGCGGAAATTCCGATGGCGGTCCTGGCGGGCATTATGACCATTGTCGCCTGTAAAACCTTTAGCTGGTATAGCCTCTATCCGGCAACGCTGCAACGCGCGCCGATTGCCGAAACCGTGGTGATGATCGTCACCGTTGCGGCAACCATCAGTACCGGCAATCTGGCGATTGGCGTACTGGCAGGGATGATTGCGATGGCTCTCCTTCCTGCTCGCCTGCATAACGCGCGTGGCGCTACAGCAGAAAAATCGTCGCCAGCCCAAGAAAAATAAAAAAGCCCCCGGTATCGGTGATCGCCGTGATCATCACACTTGAACCGACCGCCGGGTCACGCCCGAAACGCACCATTGTCATCGGGATAAGCACGCCCATCAATGCCGCCATCAGCAAGTTGAGCACCATCGCCAGCGTCATCACCCCACCCAGCGCAGCATCATCATAGAGCAGCCAGGTAACGGCCCCCATGATCCCTCCCCACACCAGACCATTCACCAACGCCACACCCATTTCACGCAAGACTAAAAAGCGAAAATTGCCCGGCTGAATGGTCTGCAACGCCAGGGCGCGAACAATCATTGTGATTGTCTGATTACCGGTGTTTCCGCCGATACCGGCAACAATAGGCATCAATGCGGCCAGCGCTACCAACTGTGAAATGGTGTGTTCAAAACCGTCAATCACCCGTGAAGCAATAAATGCCGTGCACAGATTAATCGCCAGCCATGCCCAGCGGTTTTTCACCGCACGGGTCACCGGCGCAAAGACATCCTCTTCGGCACTCAGACCGCCCATCTGACGCAAATCGTTGTCAGTCTCTTCGTAGACCACATCCACGATGTCGTCGATGGTAAGGCGGCCAATGAGTTTGCCGTCGGTATCGGTAACAGCCGCGCTAATTAAGTCATCGCGTTCAAAGGTATGCGCCGCGTCTTGCGCATGTTCATCAGGCGAAAAGGTAACCGGATCGTCATTCATCACCTCTCCTACCCGGCAGGCACTGCCTTTCAGTAAGATGGTTTGCAGCGCCAGCTCGCCAAGCAGTATGCCGTCACGTCCGGTGACGAAGAGTTTGTCGGTGTTTTCCGGCATTTTGCCCAGTCTGCGTAAGTAGCGCTGTACGGTGGCCAGCGTCAAATTCGGACGCACGGTGATCACTTCAAACTCCATGATCGCCGCAACGCAGTCTTTGCCGTAGCGCATCACCTGGCGTACCCGGGCGCGATCGGTTGCCGGCAGTGTTGCCAGCAGACGCCCGGTCAGATTACGCGGCAGATGCTGCACCAGCCAGATTTGGTCGTCGATATCCAGCGTTTGCAATGCATCCAGCAACGCCTTATCACTCATTCCATCAATCAGGTCTTCCCAGACGTTTTCCGACGCTTCCAGCAAGACTTTGCCACGTTTGTCATCTTCTACCAGTCGCCACAGGGCAAGACGCCCGTCTATCGGCAACCCTTCGAGGGTATCAGCTAAATCCGGCGCCGGTAAATGCGCCACCAATGCGTTGACCTCAGCCATGTCACTGCTGAGCTTATCGGCGTCAAACTGTTCCGCCAGAGTTAACTCGCCAAGCAACGTTGCGGTGAGCGATTTTTCGGTGGTGAGAAGCCAGATTAAACGCGCACGTTCCTGATCGCGTAATCTGCTACTGCTTTTTTTGCTGACAGACATTAGACGTTCCCTGCGTAGTAACTCACCTTTATGAGATGAAGGCGTACAGGTCTAAGCATAGCGGCAGGTGATGTAAATATTAATAAGCCGTGCGTACAGATGGGTAAAAGAGAGATATATTGCGGATTTTCCGGGCGTTTCCGCCCGAAAATTAACCATCAAGCCGTGCGGGCAACCGCATCGCGGGAGGCGAGCTCACGCTCCTCCCCGGTCAGTTCGTTCAATTGACCGTTACGCATTTCCAGCAAACGATCGGCATGAATAAAGTAATGATCATCGTGACTGATGGCGAAAATGGTTTTCCCCATCGCCTGCATCAGCGGTAAAAGCACCTGGTAGAACTCACGACGGAAGTGCGGATCCTGGTCGGCAGCCCACTCATCAAGCAGCAAAATATCGCGCTCTTCCGCCAGTGCCAGCAGTAGCGCGACTCGCTTTTTCTGCCCTTTCGACAGTTTCAGATCGAGGATTTTGCCATCCTTGAGCTCCAGCTTGTGCGCCATTTTTAGCTGTTGCAGCCAGCGGTCCACCAGCGCCGGATCCGCCTGTTGACCCTCCGCGCCCAGCAGTTGATCAAACAGCCAGACATCGGTAAACACGGCGGAGAACAGCTTGCGATAATCCTCCGGCTTTTCCTTCGCCAGTGGCTTACCGTCCAGCAGAATTTCGCCAGAAGCCGGTTCATACAATCCAGTTAACAACATCGCCAGCGTCGATTTACCGCTGCCATTGCCGCCAATCAGGAAGACCAGCTCGCCGCGCCTGAGCGTCAGGTTAATCGGCCCCACGGAAAACGTTTTGTCCTGATAGGTAAAAGTGACATCGCGCAGTTCCAGAGTTTCCCAGTTCGGGTAAAGCTGCGGTCGCGGGAACTCAGGCTGATACGGCGTCAGCGAAAACTGCTTAAGTTTATTGAAGGCCACCTGCGCGCTCAATAGTGTCGGCAGCGCGCCAATGGCTGAGAGCAGAGGGGTGCGCAGGAACAAAAGTGTCAATGAGTAGGTCGCCGCGACATTGGTATCCGCCCAGCCCAGACTGTTTGCCATCCAGAACACCAGGCCAATCGCCCCCAACATCATGATATTCGACCAGTTCACTGCGCTCAGGTGGAAAGTGTCAGCACGGATAATGTGGTGGCGATATTCGCGGGCATCCGGCAAATACAGATTGTTATAGATATGCCCGGCACGTTCGCGATTAAGGGTCAGCTCTTTGCGCCCTTCCAGTACGGTCTGAAAATCGTTGTACAGTTTGTCTTCGGTTTCACGCAGCGTCGCCATATGTTTATAGACGCGGGAGACCAGAATAAATCCGCCCCAGATAGTCAGCGCCATCCACAGCGCGGTGATGACCAGCATTTTACCGGACAACCAGGCCAGATACGCCGAAGAGCCAATCGTCAGAATAATCCCCTGCACCAGTTCAGGCAGACGCACAAACGCAATGGTAATACTACGCACGTCGCTGGTCAGCCCGGCCAGCAGCGTGGCACTGCCAAGCTGCTCGATACGCTCAACAGGGGTGTCGAGTATGCGCTTGATAAACTCACCGCGCAGGCGATAGACAAAATGGTGGCCGAGGGTGGTTAATGCCAGTTGAGACCCCAGCGTCACCGCCATCAGCAACAGAAGTAAACCCAGGAACTCCGGCAACACGGCCAGCGACATATCCACCGTTTCAATCAGGCGGAGATTGATAAAGGCAATAAGCCCGATGCCCAGCGCGGCGCTAAGCAGTGTTAGCGCAATAACGGCGATAAAAGGCCAGCGGTACTGCCGCCAGACCAGCAGGAGAAGTTCCATCACAAAATCCGGTCAACCAAAACAGCCAGCAGTTTAAACGGCTGATTGTTTACATCAAGAATAATTCTTATTTTTATTCAATCTTTCTGGCATGTCGAAAAGTGAGGTTAAAACGGCACTCTCCGGTCGCCGGATGATGCCCCGGTTTAAGCGGTAAAATGCCGTGATAAAACAGTCGTGACGCCCCACCCCACACCACCACGTCACCGTGCTCAAGCATTAAACGTTGTATGGGGTCATTGCGTTTAAGGCCACCAAACTGGAACACCGCCGGCAGGCCAAGCGAGACAGAGACGATAGGCGCACATAAATCCGGTTCATCTCTATCCTGATGCAACGAGAGTTTCGCACCGGGTACATAACGGTTAATCAGGCAGGCATCCGGTCTGAAATCCGCATAGCCTGCCGCCACCGCCGCATCATGGCAAAGCGTCGCAAAAGCATCAGGGATAGCAGGCCAGGGATTGCCCGTTTGTGGATCAATCCCGGCATAGAGATACCCTCTGGCGTCGGTCGTCCAGCCCACTTCGCCGCAGTTGGTCATCGCCACCGACATGGTGTAGCCGCCGGGCGTTATCATATGACGCAGCGGCGACACCTGCGTTACCGCCTCAATACCCGCCAGTAAAGCCTGTGCTTTTGCCAGCGCAAAACGCCGCAGGACCACCGCCCCAGGGGCGAGAGGTTCTTGCCAGGGTTCTTCATCGGCAAATAAATCGAGCATTATGTCTCCTTCGATTCTGATTCCTGCCGCAGAAGGCGGGCTTTACGCGTCGCCCCCCAACGATAACCGGACAGCCCGCCATCGGAGCGAACCACCCGATGGCAGGGCACCACAATGGCCAGCTTGTTCGCCGCACAGGCGCGGGCGATGGCACGCACCGCCCCCGGCTTACCAAGGGTGTTTGCCAGCGACTGATAACTGACGGTTTCTCCCACCGGGATGGCGCGCAGCGCGTTCCAGACCTGGAGCTGAAATGCCGTACCGCGCAAGTCCAGAGGCAGCGTAAAAGGTGACGCCGGATTATCAATGCGCCTCACGACCTGCTCAACCAGTTCAACAAACCTTTCATCTGCCTGCTCGCGTCGGGCGCCGGGGAAGATACTTCGCAATTCCTCCAGCAACGCGTCATCGTTATCAGCCAGCAAAATGGCGCAGATCCCGCGTTCACTTTGCGCCACCAGGCAATGCCCTAAAGAACAACGACTCAGGGCATAGCAGATATCTGTATCGTCACCGCCGCGCCGATACTGGCGCGCCGTCATTCCCAACGCGGCGTCAGCCTGTCGATAGTAGCTGCTGTTATCGGGAAACCCTGCCGCCAGTACCGCATCGGTGATCGTGGCGCTTTCATTGAGCGCGTTGCGCAGACGCTGCGCACGAAAAGCAAGCTGCCAGGCTTTCGGCGTCATGCCGGTTATGGACTTAAACAGCCGGTGGAAATGCCAGGGGCTCATGGCGACGGCATCCGCCAGGGTTTCCAGGGTCACACTCCCCTCCTGTTCCAGCAAGCGACAGGCCTTTTCCACTTTTGCAATCCGTTGCTGCTGCGGGTCCGCTCTTTCAGGCTGACAGCGTTTGCAGGGGCGAAACCCGGCAGCCTGCGCGGTGTCGGCATCGGGGTAAAAACCGACATTCTCGCGCAGGGGACGGCGTGAACGGCAGGAGGGGCGGCAAAAAATGCCGGTGGTTCGTACCGCGAAGACAAATTGCCCGTCGTGGCTGGCATCACGCGCGCAGACAGCCTGCCAGCATTGTTCATCGGTCAACGGTTGTTGATATAACGTCGTGGATGTTTTCATCTCAGGCTCCTCTTTCAAGCATAGCTTCACTGTGCCCGATAGCCCGGACGAAAAAACCCGCATTCTTGCTGTCTAATTTTTCTCGTTGAGCAGAAACGCAGAAAACTGTGGCGACATCCAGGTGGTAAACTTGTCACCTTCCCGCATGATCATATAGACCGCCAGCCCCTCTTTACGCACGATATCCTGCGCTTTCGCCGTGCCAAGCACCATCAAGCCGGTATCCCAGGCATCAGCTTCCAGTGCGGTGGGGGCAATCACCGTCACCGAGACCAGATTATGCTCAATGGGACGGCCGGTCTGCGGGTCAATCACGTGGGAAATGCGTTTACCGTCCAGCTCATAGTAGTTGCGATAGCTGCCAGAGGTGCTGATGCCGTGGCCATTAATATCCACCACCGCCTGCACCGCATTTTCCTGGTCGGTCGGCTTTTGTATCGCTACACGCCAGGGTTGCCCCTGCCCGTTCATTCCACGACTGACCAGCGCTCCCCCCACCGACACCAGATAGCGCGAGATCCCTTCACGCTCCATCAGGCGCGCAAGATGATCGGCAGCATACCCTTCGCCAACGGTCGAGAGATCGACGAAAAGATCCGGCAGATCTTTTTGCAGATACTGCTGTTGCGACTCGTTAATGACCTTAAGATGTTGTAACCCGGTACGCGCTTTGGCTGCATCAATTTGCGCCTGATCCGGCACTTTGTTGGGCTGCTTGTCCGGCCCAAAGCCCCATAAATTTACCAGCGGTCCAACCGTGATATCCATTGCCCCCTGCGTGTGGGCTCCAACGCGCAATGCGGCGGTGACAATGTCTGCCATATCGGCGCTCACCGGCCACGGCGCCAGACTGGCAGAATGGTTAAAGCGCATTAGCGCCGAATCGGGTTTCCAGGTTGATAGCGCTTGATCGTCGGCATCAAGCTGCGCCTGAATTTTCTGCGTCAGGCTTTTCGCTTTCTCCGGGCTTAACGCGATGGCGCTCACGCGCCAGAAGGTGCCCATCGTTTTGCCTTCAAGCACAGTGGGGGGTTCCGCCTGAGAAGCGGGGTTATCGCATCCGTTTAATAATGCGAGCGCAAGCAGCAGGCCTGCACGCAGAAATGTCGTCGCCATCGTCTTTTCCCTATCCGTTTTGCGCCGCCAGAGTACACCAAATTTAACGAGGGTGAGACGTGTTTCAGCCGTAAAAAAAGGGGCCAGAAGGCCCCTTTGTCGAGAATTGCTGCTTAGAACTGGTAAACCAGGCCCAGGGCAACAATGTTGTCGGTGCTGATACCAGCCTGACGAGTGAAGGTGTTGTCATCCAGCAGGTTGATTTTGTAATCAACATAGGTGGACATGTTTTTGTTGAAGTAGTAAGTCGCGCCAACATCAACATATTTCAGCAGATCCTGGTCGCCGAAATCGGTCGTACCGTTGGTAACGTCTTTACCTTTAGACTGCAGGTAAGCAACGGACGGACGCAGACCGAAGTCGAACTGGTACTGAGCAACCACTTCGAAGTTTTGCGCTTTGTTCGCAAAACCATAAATGGTGCTGCTGCTCTGAGAGTTACCGAAACGGGTTGCGTTGTAGGTCTGGGTGTACTGCGCCGCCAGATAGATGTTGTTGGCGTCATATTTCAGACCGCCACTATAAACGTCTGCATTGTCGCCGCTACCATAAACGCCAGCCGCATTCTGGTCAGCGGTACGTTTAGAGGTAGACATTGCAGCGCCTGCGCTAAAGCCTGCACCCAGATCGTAGGTCAGAGACGCGCCGAAGCCGTCGCCGTTCTGTTTCAGCGTGCTACGACCTGTGCTGTTTTCACCGCTGATGCTGCCGTTTTTGCCCTGATACTGCAGAGCAAAGTTCAGGCCATCAACCAGACCGAAGAAGTCGGTGTTACGGTAAGTTGCAACGCCGTTAGCACGGGATTGCATGAAGTTGTCAGCGCCGTAGGTATCCCCACCGAATTCCGGCAGGACGTCGGTCCAGGACGTTACGTCATAGATCACGCCGTAGTTACGACCATAGTCGAAAGAACCCGCATCACCAACACGCAGACCAGCGAATGCCAGACGAGTCCAGGCCTGATCGCTTGAACCTTCAGTGTCGTTTGCCTGTACGTTGTATTCCCACTGGCCGTAACCGGTGATCTGGTCGTTTACCTGGGTTTCGCCTTTGAAGCCGAAACGTACGTATGTCTGATCGCCATCAGCGCCTTTATCATCGGAGAAATAATGCAGACCGTCGACTTTACCGTATAAATCTAATTTGTTGCCGTTTTTATTATAAATTTCCGCTGCATTTGCTGCGCCTGCTACCAGCAGTGCTGGTACCAGGAGGGACAGTACTTTAACTTTCATGTTATTAACCCTCGGTTATATGCGTTTTTATAGCCACTGCTCACTGATCAATCCTATTAATCAGCCTGCAAGTTCATTCTCCTTAAAAATACAGAATAATCCAATAAGAATATGATACGAAAACTTTGAAGATGTTTCATGTTGCATTATAGATGTTTCAATTTGTAAATTCAGGGGAACTTTTTTTAGCACAAATAGCTAAAGAATAAAGCACGAATAATCAAAATATAATTTAAGATTAAATAAAAACAATGAGTTACATGATTTACATGTTTTTAGCACTGAATGCAAAACTAATTTATAAATTCGGCACTAATATAATCCTCGCTATCATCATTAACTTTATTTATTACCGTCATTCGATTCTGAATGTCTGTTTACCCCTATTAGGACCGAATGCCTGGCATTCGGTTTTTTTTTACCTTTCTTTACGCAATCAAATTCATTTTGTGCTACCTGAAAGAATTTGTAATGACTATTAATTAAACAATATTCGTGCCAGGTTCAGTGCAAAAAGATAATTCATTTTTTATTTTCTTGTTATTTAGTGCGATTTTTACCAGCGAAGCGGTAAATATCTGTACAGAATCGCATGAATTGTACATTTTTTAGCATCTGGCTTAGGCGAGCTTTTTTCGTTCGTCGGCAAGACATTTGCCCGAACGAGAGTCTGGAAATTCATTCATTACCCGATATACTGCCTGCTGTACACAGCTCTGCAACATCACGCCGGCAAGACCGCCGTCATTGCTGGCAGGTTCTTACGGCATGGCAGCAACATTGTCTCAACGCGGATACTGAGTAGTAGTCTGCAGTGTTGTCATTACGGGTTACACACACGAATGAGTCGATCGGACACCATGACCCCAGGAAAATTTTCTCTGATACCGGGCAACATCACCCGTTTCTTTCTTCTATTGATCATTGTCCTGCTGGTCACGCTGGGCGTGATGATACAAAGCGCCGTTAATGCCTGGCTAAAAGATAAAAGCTATCAGGTTGTCGATATCACTCACGCAATGCACAAGCGCATTGATACCTGGCGCTACGCTACCTGGCAAATCTACGACAACATCGCCGCAGCGACCTCTGGCAGTTCAAGCGATGGCTTACAGGAAACCCGCCTGAAACAGGACGTTTACTACCTGGAGAAGCCACGACGTAAAACAGAAGCGCTGATCTTCGGCTCCCATGACAGTTCGACGCTGGAAATGACGCAGCGAATCTCCACCTATCTGGATACCCTGTGGGGCGCGGAGACCGTTCCCTGGTCGATGTACTACCTCAATGGTCAGGACAACAGCATGATCCTGATCTCTACCCTGCCATTGAAAGATCTCTCCTCCGGGTTTAAAGAGTCCACAATTGGCAGCATCGTCGATTCACGCCGCGCGGAGATGTTGCAACAAGCTAACGCGCTGGACGAACGCGAGAGCTTCTCCGCACTGCGTCGCCTTTCCTGGCAAAATGGCCACTATTTCACCCTGCGCACCACGTTTAACCAGCCCGGTCATCTGGCGACGGTTGTGGCATTCGACCTGCCGATTAACGACCTAATCCCACCGGATATGTCGTTGGACAGCTTCCGTCTCGATACGGATAACGCGCAAAATAATCTGCGTTCCACCGATAAAGAGAGCACAGACAGCGTTACCATCAATTTCAATAGCTCGAAAATCGAGATTGCCTCTTCGCTCAACTCCACCGGCCTGCGCCTGGTCTGGCAGGTGCCGTTTGGTACGCTGCTGCTGGAGACCTTACAAAATATTCTGTTGCCGCTGTTGTTGAACATTGGTCTGCTGGCGCTGGCGTTGTTTGGCTATACCACGTTCCGCCATCAGCCGGGCCGTCAGAGCGATGGACTGGCTCCTTCGGGGAACAGTAACGAGCTGCGCGTTATGCGCGCCTTTAATGAAGAGATTGTCTCTCTGTTGCCGTTAGGGTTGCTGGTACATGACCAGGAAGCCAACCGCACCGTGTTGAGCAATAAAATTGCCGATCATTTGCTGCCGCATCTCAACTTGCAAAACATCACCTCTATGGCCGATCAACATCAGGGGGTGATTCAGGCCACTATCAATAACGAATTGTATGAAATTCGCCAGTTCCGCAGCCAGGTGGCATCGCGCACGCAAATTTTCATCATCCGCGATCAAGACAGAGAAGTACTGGTGAATAAAAAGCTCAAACAGGCGCAACGCCTGTATGAGAAAAATCAGCAAGGTCGCGCTGCGTTCATGCAAAACATTGCCGAAGCGCTCAAGCAGCCTGTCAAAGCCCTGGCTGGCGAAGCCGCTGCGTTGAGCGATAAAGAGGGCAACCAGCTTGCTGATCATGCCGAAGCGCTGGCGAGACTGGTGGATGAGATCCAACTGGCCAATATGCTGGAAAACGACACCTGGAAAGGACAATCCACGTTGTTTTCCATTCAGGATTTAATTGATGAAGTGGTGCCGCAGGTACTGCCTGTGATTAAACGCAAGGGACTACAACTGCTCATCAATAACCATCTTCATGCCAAAGAAGAGCGCCACGGCGATCGTGATGCCCTGCTACGTATTTTGCTGTTGTTGATCCAGTACGCGGTGACGACAACAGAAATTGGCAAAATCACTCTTGAAGTGAGCATGGACGAATCCGCGGAAGATCGTCTGACCTTCCGTATCCTGGACACCGGCAATGGCGTAAGTAATAGCGAGATCGACAACCTGCATTTCCCGTTCCTCAATACCACTCAGGGCGATCAGTATGGTAAAGCCAATGCCCTCACCTTCTGGCTATGCGATCAACTGGCCAGAAAACTCGGTGGTCACTTAAATATTAAAGCACGGGAGGAGCTCGGTACCCGTTATTCACTGCATGTGAAAATGGCAGTGCGCGCTCAACATGAGGAAGCCGAGGAGAAATTACTGGACGACGTGGTCGCAATGATTGATATCACCTCCAGCGAAATCCGCAATATTGTGGTTCGACAGCTCGAAAACTGGGGAGCAAGCTGTATCTCTCCGGATGAAAGGCTGTTAAGTCAAGAATATGACCTGTTTTTAACGGATAATCCGTCTAATCTTACATCCTCGGGCTTGCTTTTAAGCGATGATGAGGTCGGCGTGCGGAAAATTGGCCCCGGACAATTGCGCGTCAACTTTAATATGAGCAATGCAATGCAGGAAGCAATATTGCAGCTTATAGAAGAGCAACTGGCACAGGAAGACGTTATGGAGTCGCCTTTGGGGGGCGATGAAAATGCCGAACTCCATGCCAGCGGTTATTATGCGCTGTTTGTCGACACAGTACCGGATGATGTTAAGAGGTTGTATACTGAATCGGCGACAAGCGATTTCGCTGCACTGGCTCAGACAGCACACCGCCTGAAAGGGGTGTTTGCCATGCTTAATCTGGTTCCTGGTAAGCAGTTATGTGAAACGCTGGAGCATTTAATTCGTGAGAAGGATGTTCCAGGCATAGAAAATTACATCAGCGACATTGACGCTTACGTCAAGAGCTTGCTGTAGCAAGGTAGCCCAATACATGAACAATATGAACGTAATTATTGCCGATGACCATCCGATTGTACTGTTCGGTATTCGCAAATCACTTGAACAGATCGAATGGGTGAATGTAGTCGGTGAATTTGAAGACTCTACAGCACTTATCAATAATCTGCCGAAACTTGAGGCCAATGTTCTTATCACCGATCTGTCAATGCCAGGCGATAAATACGGTGACGGCATCACGCTGATTAAATACATCAAACGCCATTTCCCGAACCTGTCCATCATTGTTCTGACAATGAACAACAACCCGGCAATCCTGAGCGCCGTGCTGGATCTGGACATTGAAGGGATCGTGCTGAAACAGGGCGCACCAACCGACCTGCCTAAGGCGCTGGCTGCATTACAGAAAGGCAAGAAATTTACCCCGGAAAGCGTTTCCCGCCTGCTGGAAAAAATCAGCGCTGGCGGTTATGGCGATAAACGTCTGTCACCGAAAGAGAGTGAAGTATTGCGTCTGTTTGCCGAAGGTTTCCTGGTCACCGAAATCGCCAAGAAACTGAACCGCAGTATCAAGACCATCAGTAGCCAGAAGAAATCTGCCATGATGAAACTGGGTGTTGATAATGATATCGCCCTGCTGAATTACCTCTCCTCGGTCACACTGACCCAGACCGAGAAAGAGTAATGCCTACGACCCCGGCTCCCGCCGGGGTTTGTTTTTATCGCCGCTCTTTTCTTACTCGCGCACTGTAAAGCGCCAGCGTCTGTTTCAGCACATCCAGTGTTACCGGCTTCGACAGGCAGCTATCCATGCCCGACTCAAGACAACGCTGTTTCTCTTCTGCCAGCGCATTCGCCGTCACGCCGATAACCGGCAGGGTCATCCCCAATTCACGGATACGTTGTGTCAGGCGATAACCGTCCATGTTCGGCATGTTAACGTCGCTGAGCACAATATCGATGGGGTTTTTACTCAGGACATTCAGGGCATCTACGCCGTCGTTTGCCGTTTTGCACTGATACCCCAGCGAGCCGAGCTGATCCGCCAGCAGACGGCGGTTGATTGGGTGATCGTCGACCACCAGAATCATCATGTCGTCATTACGCGCCTCGGCCGCGCCCGGCGGCGGCAGCGCGGTAGTGACTTCCGGCACCACCACCTCAACACGGTGAATACGCCCAAGGATCGCAATCAGATCATGCGGCGACGCCACGCTAACCAGCCATTCATTTGGCGTACGCTCCAGCGGAATACCAATATGGCGACGGCAGAACATGACGGCGGCCCGCCCGCTCCAGGACGCTGGCAGTTCATCATCCGTAATAAAGGTGTCGTTTGCCCCCAGTGGGCGACCATCATAGTGCTGGACCTGAATGCCATTATGCGCCAGCAAGGTTTCCAGATAACTGTTAAGAAATGCATTGCGTACCGCCAGCCAACAACAGGTATTCGCAAGGCCATCTACATCCGCAGACGCAAGCTCAACGGCGTTATACAGCGGAATACGGATAGTAAACTGGCTGCCCATACCCGGTTCAGTATCGACGCTAATATCGCCATCCATCATGCTGATCAGTTTTTCGCAAATCGCCAGCCCCAGCCCGGTCCCCTGGAAGTTACGCTGCACGCCGGTACCCACCTGGAAGAAGGGATCGAACAACCGCACCACTTCCTTGGCCGGGATCCCGACGCCGGTATCGCGCACACGGATACTCAGATAGTGCTCATCCCGGCGGACATGGAGAATAATGCAGCCGATATCGGTAAACTTAATGGCGTTGCTGAGCAGGTTGGAGATAACCTGCTGCAGACGCATCGGATCGCCATTCAGCGTGGCAGGCACGTCCGGCTCGATAAAACAGTAAAGGCCGAGCTGCTTACGGACCACCAGCGGCGCATAGTTGGCGGTGATATGACTCATCACCTCGCGCGGGGAGAACTCACGCGGCTCAATTTTGAGTTGCTCAGATTCGATTTTTGAGAAATCGAGAATGTCGCTGATGATTTTTAGCAGCAGGCTCGACGAGTTATTCATCGCCGTCACCAGACGGTCGACGCCTTTCGGCAGATCTTTGGTTTGCAGCAGATCGAGGTTACCAATAATGCCGTACAACGGCGTACGCAGTTCGTGACTGACGGTTGCCAGGAACATGGATTTTGACTGGCTCGCCTGCTCTGCCGCCTGCGCCATCTCCTGCAGCGACTCTTCCATTTTGACGCGCGCAGACACATCCACCAGCACACAAATCGCCACGTTTTCGTTGCGATAACGGGAATGGACGAAGCTTATCTGCAAATTGGTATTGTTGCTGGTCAGTACATCCACAAAGTTTACCTGCTGCCCGCAGATAATTTGCGTCAGACGTTGCCGGTCTTCGTGGGTGAGCATATTCAGGTAGTTATGCGCCAGTTCATTACTCAGAATGTTGGTGCCATCCTGGGTACGTAAAATACAGATCCCCACCGGCGCCGAGGCGACGATTTTACGGTTGAACTGCTCGTGCTCTTCCAGACGCTGGGCGTCCGTTTCCGCCGGAATAAAAATTCGCCGTTCATACATGCGTGCAAGGGTAAACAGCGCAATCCCCACAAGGATGTTAAGCAGCACCGCATTGAGGATCAGCATGCGAATACGCTCAAGCACCATATCCACCGGTACCGAGTAGACGATACTCAGCGGCGAAGGCGGCAGGCTTTTTTTGAGGATGAGGTCATGAAAACCGGAGGTGTAACCAAACCAGGAGCGCACCTGCAGCCAGCGCGGATCCGCCTCGATACGATTTTCCGCGCCGGTCAGGGAAATCAACGCGCGTCCACTTTCATCAAAGATGGTCACCCCCATCGGCAAACTGCCCGGGGTGAAGAAGTTCTCCATCCGAATGGATTGTTCCGTTCCCAGTAACGCCTGCAGACGATTGCCCAGATAAACCGGCGTCAGCGCATAAAAATAGCCGACTCCCGGACGCGGCCCCTGACTCATCCAGTACAGGTTGTTGCCACGTTCATCCTGCGGCGCATTGCGGTATTTCAGAATGCGTTCATGCAGGCTTTTCAATGTCTCGTCGCGCTCGACCGGCACATCACGCAGGCCAAAATCCGCCACGCAGAGATTCTCACTACCAATCAGGAATACGCGATTCAGGTCGTAAGCCGCCGAGAAGTTATCCCGCCAGTAGCGCATAAACCAGGCCAGTGACTCCAGAGAACCACGCCAGGCCGTGCCCATTTTCGAGCAGTCAGAATCGGGGAACAGCGGCTGGAAATCAGGTACATCAGTTTTCGCATCCAGCCCACGAGAGGCAAGAATACCGTTTTCTGCCGTAAGACGGTTTTCAGCGATGTATTTCAGCTCTTTCATGACATCGGAGGTGCGCTGAATATACCGCTGCGCCTGATCGGCGCTGAGGTTAAATTCCTGGCGTATTTCCGACTCTTTATCACGCAACGCGTTGACGATGTAGAACACCGAAAAGAGAGCAATCAGCAGCCAAAGCACCAGAGCCAGCGCGCGGAAAAGATAGCGCGAGACTTTCAAAGTGCTACGAAAAGAGACGAGGTATTTCAACCTGGGGAAACTCCGCCATGAGGGTGTAAAAGTGACTGAGATTAAAGTAGCGGTAAAATGCCGGTGCCGCAATGGCAAAGAGAAAGGGCCGGAAAACCGGCCCTCAGCACAGATTACTCGTCGGTGTCGGCGTCGTCGTCAGCCGCGCCATCGTCAACTTCCAGGGCGATTTCATCATCCCCTTCCGCGACGCTGCCATCGATGGAGTCAAGTTCTTCGTCGTCCACCGGTTCGGCTACACGCTGCAGACCAACTACGTTTTCGTCTTCTGCGGTACGAATCAGGATCACACCCTGGGTGTTACGCCCTACCACGCTGATTTCCGACACACGCGTACGCACCAGCGTACCGGCATCGGTGATCATCATGATCTGGTCGGTATCAGTGACCTGTACCGCCCCCACCACGGAACCGTTACGTTCGGTCACCTTGATGGAGATAACGCCCTGCGTACCACGTGATTTGGTCGGGTACTCGGTTTCAGCCGTACGTTTACCGTAGCCATTCTGCGTCACGGTGAGGATTGCCCCTTCGCCACGTGGAATGATCAGCGAAACGACTTTGTCCTCGCCTGCCAGCTTGATACCGCGAACACCCGTTGCGGTACGTCCCATCGCACGAACGGCGCCTTCTTTGAAGCGCACCACTTTACCGGCGGCAGAGAACAGCATGACTTCGTCCTGACCAGAGGTCAGATCGACGCCGATCAGTTCGTCGCCTTCATTGAGGTTAACCGCAATGATCCCGGCAGAGCGTGGGCGGCTGAACTCGGTCAACGCAGTTTTCTTCACGGTACCGCTAGCGGTCGCCATAAAGACACTTACGCCCTCTTCATACTCGCGTACCGGCAGAATGGCGGTGATACGCTCATTCGGCTCCAGCGGCAGAAGGTTGACGATCGGACGGCCACGCGCGCCACGGCTCGCTTCCGGCAACTGATAAACTTTCATCCAGTACAAACGACCACGGCTGGAGAAGCAGAGGATCGTGTCGTGGGTATTGGCCACCAGCAGACGGTCAATAAAGTCTTCTTCTTTAATACGTGCCGCAGACTTGCCTTTACCACCACGACGTTGCGCTTCGTAGTCGGTAAGCGGCTGGTATTTCACGTAGCCCTGATGCGACAGCGTAACCACAACATCTTCTTCGTTGATCAGATCTTCAATGTTGATGTCGGCGGTATTGGCGGTGATCTCAGTACGACGCTCGTCACCGAACTGCTCACGAACCAGTTCCAGCTCTTCGCGGATAACTTCCATCAGACGATCGGCGCTGCCGAGGATATGCAGCAGCTCGGCAATCTGTTCCAGCAGCTCTTTGTATTCTTCGAGCAGTTTTTCATGCTCAAGGCCTGTCAGTTTCTGCAAACGCAGATCCAGAATCGCCTGTGCCTGCTGTTCGGTCAGGTAGTATTTACCGTCACGAATACCGAACTCTGGCTCCAGCCATTCAGGGCGCGCGGCGTTATCGCCCGCACGTTCCAGCATGGCGGAAACGTTGCCCAAATCCCACGGCTGTGCGATAAGACCGGCTTTTGCTTCTGCCGGGGTCGGCGCACGGCGAATCAGCTCGATAATCGGATCGATATTCGCCAGCGCAACGGCCAGCGCTTCAAGGATATGCGCACGGTCGCGCGCTTTGCGCAGTTCGAAAATCGTACGACGCGTCACGACTTCGCGGCGGTGACGGACAAACGCGGACAGAATGTCTTTCAGGTTCATGATCTTCGGCTGACCATGGTGCAGTGCCACCATGTTGATACCGAAGGAAACCTGGAGCTGGGTCTGGGAGTACAGGTTATTCAGTACCACCTCACCCACTGCGTCACGTTTGATTTCAATCACGATGCGCATGCCGTCTTTATCAGACTCGTCACGCAGCGCGCTGATACCTTCAACGCGTTTATCTTTAACCAGCTCGGCAATTTTCTCGATCAGGCGTGCTTTGTTCACCTGATACGGAATTTCATGCACGATAATGGTTTCACGACCGGTTTTCGCGTCAGCTTCCACTTCCGCACGGGCGCGAATATAAATTTTGCCACGTCCGGTACGGTACGCTTCTTCAATACCGCGACGACCATTAATAATGGCGGCGGTCGGGAAGTCCGGCCCAGGGATATGTTCCATCAGCCCTTCAACGCTGATGTCTTCATTATCGATGTACGCCAGGCAACCGTTAATCACTTCCGTCAGGTTATGCGGAGGAATGTTGGTCGCCATCCCGACTGCAATACCGGAAGACCCGTTCACCAGCAGGTTCGGGATCTTGGTAGGCATAACATCAGGGATTTTTTCCGTACCGTCGTAGTTGTCGACGTAATCAACGGTCTCTTTTTCCAGATCGGCCATCAGCTCATGGGCAATTTTCGCCAGACGGATTTCCGTATAACGCATTGCCGCCGCGGAGTCGCCGTCAATCGAACCGAAGTTACCCTGACCATCAACCAGCATGTAGCGCAGTGAAAATGGCTGTGCCATACGCACAATGGTGTCATACACTGCGGAATCACCATGGGGATGGTATTTACCGATTACGTCACCAACGACACGGGCAGATTTTTTGTAGGCTTTGTTCCAGTCATTGCCCAAGACGTTCATGGCGTAAAGTACGCGACGGTGAACCGGCTTTAGACCATCTCGGACATCTGGCAGCGCACGGCCAACAATGACCGACATGGCATAATCCAGATAAGAACTTTTCAGCTCTTCCTCGATGTTGACCGGTGTAATTTCTCTCGCAAGGTCGCTCATCTAACCGCTATCCCTCTACTGTATCCCGGATTCAAAGGTCGCAAATTATAACACAACCGTAATGAATCAGGTAAACGGAAAGACCCCGCAGGGCGCTTTATTAGCGCCAGCAGACTGTTATACTCATCCGTCTTGCTAAAAAAGGAGTACGTATCCCCATGAATGCCGAAAAAACGTCGGTTGCTCAAAACGTTGACCAGGCTGAGATTGCCAAATTTGAAGCGGTTGCCTCTCGCTGGTGGGATCTGGAAGGCGAATTCAAACCTCTTCATCGCATCAACCCATTACGTCTGGGCTATATTGCAGAACGTGCTGACGGTCTGTTTGGCAAGAATGTCCTGGATGTCGGCTGCGGTGGCGGCATTCTGGCGGAGAGCATGGCGCGCGAAGGGGCGATAGTCACCGGACTGGATATGGGCTTTGAACCGCTACAGGTCGCCAGGCTGCATGCTCTGGAGTCCGGCATTCGCGTCGAATACGTGCAAGAGACCGTCGAAGACCACGCCGACAAACATCCGCAGCAATATGATGTTGTCACCTGCATGGAGATGCTGGAACACGTACCGGACCCGCAATCGGTGGTTAACGCCTGCGCGCGGCTGGTCAAACCCGGCGGCCACGTCTTCTTCTCGACGATTAACCGTAACGGCAAAGCGTGGTTGATGGCGGTGGTTGGCGCGGAGTATGTGCTGAAAATGGTGCCGAAAGGGACGCACGACGCGAAGAAATTTATCAAACCCGCAGAACTGCTCGGTTGGGTGAATGAATCCGGGCTAAAGGAGCGCCACATTACGGGCCTGCATTACAACCCGCTGTTAAATGCCTTTAAGCTCGCGCCCGGTGTGGATGTGAATTATATGTTACATACAAAGCCAAAAAACATCTGACGTCATTCACTATTCTTATAAAGATTGCGCTACATCATGTCGCGCGATCTCCCCTTCCCGATGAAGAAATCAGCGTTTGATCAAATTTTCATTTTTTTTTGCGAAATATTGACATCCCCGCCAGGCCTTATGCGACGTGGACTTAGCCTTTATCACTCTTTTGCAACCTCAATTTAACGTCAAAATCAACTCTTGTACTCAAAAGAATCCTTACTAGAATACTCACCATATAGCGTTTCTCTTATCATATACCCCCAACATATAGTATTTATCCACAGACTTAGTCACAACGTGGTTCTGTGGATAATTGGGGGATATTTTTTATTCACGGACAGGTAAATTTCACATGAATCAGAGTCTGCTGGTGACAAAGCGCGACGGTAGCACCGAGCGCATCAATCTCGACAAAATTCATCGGGTGCTGGATTGGGCGGCAGAGGGGCTGAGTAATGTATCCATCTCCCAGGTGGAACTGCGTTCCCATATTCAGTTCTACGACGGCATCAAAACGTCCGACATTCATGAGACTATTATCAAAGCCGCTGCGGACCTGATCTCCCGTGAAGCGCCAGACTACCAGTACCTCGCCGCGCGCCTGGCCATTTTCCACCTGCGTAAAAAAGCCTACGGTCAGTTCGAGCCGCCAGCGCTGTACGACCATGTGGTAAAAATGGTTGAACTTGGCAAATACGACACGCATCTGCTGGAAGACTACACGGAAGAAGAGTTCAAGCAGATGGACGAGTTTATCGACCACTGGCGCGATATGAATTTCTCCTACGCGGCCGTTAAGCAGCTTGAAGGTAAATACCTGGTTCAGAACCGTGTAACCGGCGAAATCTACGAGAGCGCGCAGTTTCTCTATATCCTGGTGGCTGCCTGCCTGTTCTCAGGGTACCCACGCGAGACGCGTCTGAGTTACGTGAAGCGCTTCTATGATGCGGTCTCCACGTTCAAAATTTCTCTGCCGACGCCGATTATGTCCGGCGTACGTACCCCGACCCGTCAGTTCAGCTCTTGCGTGCTGATCGAGTGCGGCGACAGCCTGGACTCGATCAACGCCACTTCCAGCGCAATTGTGAAATACGTTTCCCAGCGTGCCGGTATCGGTATCAACGCGGGTCGTATTCGTGCGCTGGGTAGCCCGATTCGCGGCGGTGAAGCGTTCCACACCGGCTGTATCCCGTTCTACAAACACTTCCAGACCGCGGTAAAATCCTGCTCTCAGGGCGGTGTGCGTGGTGGTGCGGCGACCCTGTTCTATCCGATGTGGCATCTGGAAGTTGAAAGCCTGCTGGTTCTGAAAAACAACCGTGGCGTTGAAGGTAACCGTGTACGTCACATGGACTACGGCGTACAGATCAACAAACTGATGTACACCCGCCTGCTGAAAGGGGAAGAGATCACCCTGTTCAGCCCGTCTGACGTCCCGGGCCTGTATGACGCGTTCTTCGCCGATCAGGATGAGTTCGAACGTCTGTACACCAAATACGAGAAAGACGACAGCATCCGCAAACAGCGCGTGAAAGCCGTTGAGCTGTTCTCGCTGATGATGCAGGAACGCGCCTCTACTGGCCGTATCTATATCCAGAACGTTGATCATTGCAACACCCACAGCCCGTTTGACCCGGTGGTTGCGCCAGTGCGCCAGTCTAACCTGTGCCTGGAAATCGCTCTGCCAACCAAACCGCTGGAAGACGTGAACGACGAAAACGGTGAAATCGCGCTCTGTACGCTGTCTGCCTTTAACCTGGGTGCGATTTCTAACCTGGAAGAGCTGGAAGAGCTGGCGGTGCTTGCCGTGCGTGCGCTGGATGCCCTGCTGGATTACCAGGACTACCCGATTCCAGCGGCAAAACGCGGTGCAATGGGCCGCCGCACCCTGGGTATTGGCGTGATTAACTTCGCCTACTGGCTGGCGAAAAACGGCAAACGTTATTCCGATGGCAGCGCCAACAACCTGACCCACAAAACGTTCGAAGCAATCCAGTACTACCTGCTGAAAGCATCTAACGAACTGGCGAAAGAGCAAGGCGCATGCCCATGGTTTAACGAAACCACCTACTCCAAAGGCATTATGCCTATTGATACCTACAAGAAAGATCTGGACGGTATCACCAGCGAGCCGCTGCACTACGACTGGGACGCCCTGCGTGAATCGGTAAAAACTTACGGTCTGCGTAACTCCACGCTGTCTGCGCTGATGCCGTCAGAAACCTCATCGCAGATCTCCAACGCCACTAACGGCATTGAGCCACCGCGCGGCCATGTAAGCATCAAAGCGTCGAAAGACGGTATTCTGCGTCAGGTAGTGCCGGATTATGAGTTGCTGAAAGATAAGTACGAGCTGCTGTGGGAAATGCCGAACAACGACGGCTATCTGCAACTGGTGGGCATCATGCAGAAATTTATCGACCAGTCGATCTCTGCAAATACCAACTATGACCCGACACGTTTCCCGTCAGGAAAAGTGCCGATGCAGCAATTGCTGAAAGACTTGCTCACTGCCTATAAATTTGGCGTGAAGACCCTGTACTATCAAAACACCCGCGACGGTGCGGAAGATGCGCAGGATGATCTGGTGCCGTCCATTCAGGATGATGGCTGCGAAAGCGGCGCATGTAAGATCTAATGTAAATGCCGGGTGACGCTACGCTCACCCGGCCTACGATTTTGTTTGCCCGATCTACAAAATCTCTCACAGGACACACTCATGGCCTATACCACATTTTCACAGACGAAAAATAACCAGCTACTGGAACCGATGTTTTTCGGCCAGCCGGTGAACGTGGCGCGCTACGATCAGCAAAAATATGACATCTTTGAAAAGCTGATTGAAAAGCAACTCTCCTTCTTCTGGCGTCCGGAAGAAGTTGACGTTTCCCGCGACCGTATTGACTACCAGGCGTTGCCGGAACACGAAAAACACATTTTCATCAGCAACCTGAAATACCAGACGCTGCTGGACTCTATTCAGGGTCGTAGCCCGAACGTGGCGCTGTTGCCGCTGATTTCGATCCCGGAACTGGAAACCTGGGTTGAAACCTGGGCGTTTTCAGAAACGATCCATTCGCGCTCTTACACCCACATCATCCGTAATATCGTGAACGATCCGGCGATTGTGTTTGACGATATCGTCACCAACGAGCAGATCCAGAAACGTGCCGAGGGCATTTCAGCCTATTACGATGAGTTGATTGAGCTAACCAGCTACTGGCATCTGCTTGGCGAAGGTACCCATACCGTTAACGGTAAAACCGTGACCGTGAACCTGCGCGAGCTGAAAAAGAAACTGTATCTGTGTCTGATGAGCGTGAACGCACTGGAAGCTATTCGCTTCTACGTCAGCTTTGCCTGCTCTTTCGCCTTTGCGGAGCGCGAACTGATGGAAGGTAACGCCAAAATCATCCGTCTGATTGCACGCGATGAAGCGCTGCATCTGACCGGGACTCAGCACATGCTGAACCTGCTGCGTTCAGGTAGCGATGACCCGGAAATGGCGGAGATTGCCGAAGAGTGTAAACAGGAGTGCTATGACCTGTTCGTCCAGGCGGCGCAGCAGGAGAAAGAGTGGGCAGAGTATCTGTTCCGCGACGGCTCCATGATCGGTCTGAATAAAGACATCCTGTGGCAGTATATTGAGTACATCACCAATATCCGCATGCAGGCGGTCGGCCTGGACTTGCCGTTCCAGACCCGCTCTAACCCGATTCCGTGGATCAATACCTGGCTGGTCTCTGACAACGTTCAGGTGGCTCCGCAAGAAGTGGAAGTCAGCTCTTATCTGGTTGGCCAGATCGACGCCGAAGTCGATACCGATGACCTGAGTAACTTCCAGCTCTGATGACGCGCGTAACCTTACGGCTGACGGGCACACAGGTGTTGTGCCAGGAAGAACATCCGTCTTTACTGGTGGCGCTGGAATCACACCGCGTGCCGGTAGAATACCAGTGCCGCGAAGGTTACTGCGGCTCCTGTCGCTGTCGCCTGGTCACAGGCCAGGTCGACTGGCTGACCGAGCCGCTGGCCTTTATCCAGCCTGACGAAATATTACCCTGCTGCTGCAAAGCAAAAGGGGATATTGAGATTGAAATGTAAAAAGGGCCTTACGGCCCTTTTTTATTGCTTTACTGGCGCTTAGCCGCCAGTTGTGCATGATGTTTGCGTTCGCCAATCATCACCACAATCAGCAAAAGCACAGCCAGGATGCTGCCGCCAATCATCACCATAAAACCACCGTCCCAGCCGAAGAAATCAACGGTGTAACCCACAATCGCACTGGCCGCCACCGACCCGCCAAGGTAGCCGAATAAACCGGTGAAGCCCGCTGCCGTACCAGCGGCTTTTTTCGGTGCCAGTTCAAGAGCGTGCAGACCAATGAGCATCACCGGGCCGTAGATCAGGAAGCCAATGACAATCATACAGACCATATCTATCGTCGGATTACCCGCCGGGTTTAACCAGTAGATGATCGTGGCAATGGTGACCAGCGTCATAAAGAAGACGCCTGTTGCACCACGGTTACCTTTGAAGACTTTGTCCGACATCCAGCCGCAAATCAGCGTCCCTGGGATCCCAGCATATTCATAAAAGAAATAGGCCCAGGAAGATTTATCCAGCGCGAAATGCTTCACTTCTTTCAGGTAGGTGGGTGACCAGTCCAGAATGCCGTAGCGCAGCAGATAAACGAAGACGTTGGCGATGGCGATGTACCAGAGCAGACGGTTCGGGAAGACGTACTGCATAAAGATTTGCTTCGCCGTCAGTTCCTCTTCTGCCTTTTCGCTGTAATCGTCCGGGTAGTCGTTTTTATACTCTTCAATCGGCGGCAAGCCGCAGGACTGAGGGGTATCGCGCATCATAGCGAACGCGAAGATCGCCACAATGATTGCTCCAAACGCAGGCATATACAGCGCCGCGTGCCAGTCGTTAAACCAGGCCATACCCAACAGGAACAGCAACGGGGGAATACCGCCGCCGACGTTGTGCGCACAGTTCCATACAGACACTATCCTGCCACGCTCTTTTTGCGACCACCAGTGCACCATGGTACGTCCACACGGCGGCCACCCCATTCCCTGGAACCAACCACACAGGAACAGCAGCACAAACATAATGGCAATGCTCGATGTCGCCCACGGGACAAATCCCATGAACAACATGACTGCCGCGGCCAGAATCAACCCGGCGGGCAGAAAAACGCGCGGATTCGAACGATCCGAGACCGACCCCATAATGAATTTTGAGAAACCATAGGCAATGGAGATCCCCGACAGCGCAAACCCTAAATCACCGCGGGAAAAGCCCTGCTCCACGAGGTAAGGCATGGCCAACGCAAAATTTTTGCGCACCAGATAATAGGCCGCATAGCCAAAGAAAATACCCAGGAAGATCTGCCAGCGCAGACGACGATAAACCGGGTCGATACGATCTTCAGGAAGTCTTTCTCGGTGGGATTCTGGCCGGAAAATACTCAACATATATGCCTCCGTGGCAGGGTTTTATCATTATATGTGACTGCTATGAGTGAAAACGAAACCATGATTTCGTTTGTAACGGTTTTACCCGGCAAATTCTAACGACAAAAGGCGATTTGTCGCACCTTATGTTACATATTTATGACAAAGCTCCACTTTCAGACATAAAACCACTCTGGTTATTTTCGTTTTTTGCTCGAATATGCGCGATATCAAACAATCCATAGCAACAGTGTGGCTAAATGTTTCTATGGAATCCCGCTCGGAAGACGAAAATATGGGTAACTCAAACGATTACGATGTCATCATCATCGGCGGTGGCGCGACCGGAGCAGGCATCGCCCGCGACTGTGCATTGCGCGGACTGCGCGTGGTACTGCTTGAACGCCATGACATTGCCACAGGTGCCACCGGCCGCAATCACGGTTTATTGCACAGCGGTGCGCGTTACGCAGTGACCGATAATGAATCCGCCCGGGAATGTATTGCAGAAAACCAAATCCTCAAGCGTATCGCTCGCCACTGTATTGAGCCTACAGACGGTTTATTTATCACCCTGCCGGAAGACGATCTGGCTTATCAACCTCTCTTTATTGACGCCTGCCAGCGCGCGGGGATTAACGCGCAGGCCATTACGCCAGAAGAAGCGCGGCGCACGGAACCCAGCGTAAACCCGGCACTGATTGGTGCCGTCCGCGTGCCCGATGGCACTGTGGATCCCTTTCGCCTGACCGCCAGCAATATGCTGGATGCGCGTGAACATGGCGCCACTATCCTGACAGGCCACGAAGTCTGCGGATTAATACGCCAGGGCGACAGGGTCACCGGTGTACAACTGATGAACCCGCAAACCCATGAAATTTATCCCCTGCATGCTCCTGTTGTGGTCAATGCCGCCGGGATCTGGGGCCAGCGCATCGCGGAGTATGCGGATTTACGGATTCGCATGTTCCCGGCCAAAGGAGCCCTGCTGATACTCGACCACCGTATCAATCAGCATGTGATAAACCGTTGTCGTAAACCGGCAGATGCCGACATCCTCGTACCCGGCGATACCATTTCCCTGATTGGCACCACCTCCACGCATATCGACTACAAGGATATTGACAACATCCGGGTGACGCCCGAAGAGGTCGATATTCTGCTGCGTGAAGGGGAAAAGCTGGCGCCAGTGATGGCGCAAACCCGTATCCTGCGCGCCTATGCAGGCGTACGTCCTTTGGTTGCCAGCGATGATGACCCGACAGGACGTAACGTAAGCCGCGGCATTGTGCTGCTCGATCACGCTCAACGTGACGGGATGGAAGGCTTTATCACCATTACCGGCGGCAAGCTGATGACCTACCGTCTGATGGCGGAGTGGGCCACAGATGCCGTCTGCCGCAAGCTCGGTCTTAACACCCCTAGTACCACAGCGACAACGCCGTTGCCCGGCTCACAGCAACCTACCGAACAGGCGCTGAAAAAAATTATCTCACTGCCGGTGCCGCTACGTGGTTCAGCCATTTATCGCCATGGCGATCGCACGCCAGCCTCGCTGGGCAGCGATCGCCACAGTCGTAGCCTGGTGTGCGAATGCGAAGCCGTCACCGCCGGGGAAGTCCAGTATGCCGTTGAAAACTTAAATGTTAACTCTCTGCTGGATCTGCGCCGCCGTACCCGCGTGGGCATGGGCACATGTCAGGGTGAGCTGTGCGCCTGTCGCGCAGCCGGCTTACTACACAGCATGCGGGTGACCAGTGAAACGGAATCTATTAACCAGCTTTGCGCATTTTTGAATGAGCGCTGGAAGGGCATCAAACCTGTCGCCTGGGGGGATGCGCTACGCGAAAGTGAATTTACACGTTGGGTCTATCAAGGACTGTGTGGGCTGGAAAAGGAGCCAACAGATGAAATTTGATACGGTTATTATCGGCGGCGGCCTTGCCGGGTTACTCTGCGGCATTCGGCTGAGCGAAAACGGTCAACGCTGTGCCATTGTCAGCCGCGGTCAGAGCGCCCTCAATTTCTCTTCCGGCTCGCTGGACTTACTCTCCCGTCTGCCGGACGGGCAACCGGTCACCGACCTCATCGCCGGGGTAGACGCGTTACAGCGTATGCAAAGCGAACATCCTTATGCCTTACTGGGCGCTGAAAGGGTACGCCACTATGCAAAAATGACCCAGACCATGCTGGCAGACTGCGGCCTGGCGCTAAAAGGTGAGACTGATACGCCGCATATGCGTGTCACCCCACTGGGCACCTTCCGTCAGGCCTGGTTAAGCCCCAATGAAATTCCTCTCCAGCCGACAAAAGATATTGCCATTGGGGTTGTCGGTATTTGTGGTTTTCTCGATTTTCAGCCGCAACTCGCTGCCGCGTCACTGAAAAAACGTGGCATAAATGCCACCGCAGAAGAGATAACGCTGCCGGTGTTGGACCGCGTGCGGGATAACCCGAGTGAATTTCGCGCCGTCAATATCGCCCGTGTACTGGATGTTGCACAAAATTTTGACGAGCTGTACCGCGCCTTGCTGCCGTTAAGCCGTCAGTACGACGAGCTTTACTTCCCGGCCTGTTTCGGCCTGCAGGATAGCGCCGTCTTTACACGACTTAACCAGCAACTCTCCTGTCCGCTACGGTTGCTGCCTACCCTGCCGCCATCGGTTCCCGGCACCCGCATGCAATCACGCCTGCAACAGCGTTTTATCCAAAGCGGTGGGACATGGATGCCCGGTGATGAGGTGATCCGTGCCGATGTGGAAAGTGGACACGTGACACAACTGTGGACGCGCAAGCACGAGGATATTGCGCTGCGTCCACGCCATGTGGTGCTCGCCAGCGGCAGTTTTTTCAGTAACGGTTTGATTGCCGAACGCGATCGCGTACGGGAAACCATTTTTGACCTCGACGTGTTACAAAGCCCCGGACGAGAAAGCTGGTATCGCGACAACGTCTTTGATACCCAGCCATGGCAGCAGTTTGGCGTGATCACTGACGAAACGCTACGCGCTAAGCGCCAGGGCACTACGCTGGATAATCTGTATGTGGTGGGCTCCGTTTTGGGTGGTTTTGATGCGGTTGCTCAGGGGTGTGGGGGTGGCGTTTGCGCGGTTACCGCGCTGTATGCCGCAGAACAAATTTGCGCCGGGGAGAGGTAAAATGACCACAACTCAGTTTGAAAGCTGTATCAAATGCACCGTGTGCACCACGGTTTGCCCGGTCAGTGCGGTGAATCCTGCTTACCCTGGCCCGAAACAGGCGGGGCCGGATGGTGAGCGTTTACGTCTAAAAGACCCGGCGTTGTTTGACGAGGCGTTGAAATACTGCACCAACTGTAAACGCTGTGAAACCGCCTGTCCGTCTGGCGTAAAGATTGGCGATATTATTCAGCGCGCGCGTTCGCAATATGCCGTCAATCCACCTTCACTGCGTAATGCCATTCTGAGTCATACGGATTTGATGGGGTCGTTATCCACCCCATTCGCGCCGCTGGTCAATACCGCCACGTCGCTCAAACCCGTTCGCCAGTTGCTCGATAAAGCGCTGAAAATCGATCATCACCGGACGCTGCCAAAATATTCCCATGGCACTTTCCGCCGCTGGTACCGCTCCGTGGCTGACAAGCAAAAGGCGTTTGATCAGCAGGTGGCGTTTTTTCATGGCTGCTATGTGAATTACAACCATCCGCAACTGGGTAAAGATCTCTTGCAAGTGCTGAACGCGATGGGAATCGGTGTGCAGCTCCTGCGTCAGGAAAAATGCTGCGGGGTGCCGCTGATTGCCAATGGCTATTTTGCGAAAGCGAAAAAGCAGGCGGAATTTAATATTCGGGCGTTGCAGCAGAGCATCACCGGAGACGGTATTCCGGTGATTGCCACCTCATCAACCTGTACCTTCACTTTGCGAGATGAATATCCGCATCTGCTGGACGTCGATAACCACCATTTACGTCCGCACATCGACCTGGCTACGCGTTGGATCTGGCGCAAGCTGGAAGAAGGCAATACGCTCAAGCTCAAAGAATTACCGTTGAAAGTGGTTTATCACACACCGTGCCATATGGAGAAAATGGGCTGGACGCACTACACCCTGGATTTGCTGCGACGTATTCCCGGGCTGGAACTTACCGTACTGGATTCACGTTGTTGCGGGATAGCGGGGACCTACGGCTTTAAGCGTGAAAATTACGCCACTTCGCAGGCGATTGGCGAACCGTTGTTCCGCCAGATTGAAGAGAGCGGTGCGGATTTGGTGATCACAGATTGTGAAACCTGTAAGTGGCAGGTGGAAATGTCCACAAGCCTTCGCTGCGAACATCCTATAACCCTACTGGCGCAGGCGCTGCGCTAAAAGGTTCGCCCGCCGAAACCCTCCCGGCGGGCGAATAATTAATAACTGCCCTTTGTTGCCGATGCCGAAGGTCTGGCCCCTTTAAATATCGCCAGCCGTTCATCTAACGCATTCGTATACAGCATGGTATCCACACCGACCGCCACGAAGTTAGCCCCCCACTCCAGCACTTTTTTTGCCATGAGCGGATCGACCGCCAGAAAACCCGCCGCTTTCCCGGCATCACGTATCTGCTTAATGGCCTGTTCAATGGCGCGTTGCACTTCCGGATGACCACTGTTGTCAGGATAGCCCAACGATGCGGAGAGGTCGGCAGGACCGATAAAAACCCCATCAATACCATCAACATGCAAAATGGCATCAAGGTTATCCAGCGCCGCTTTGCTTTCAACCTGGATCAACAAGCACAACTCTTCATTCGCGCGAGCCATATAATTTTCGACTCGCCCCCAGCGGGCGGCGCGCGCAACACTCGCCCCCACGCCGCGAACACCCTGTGGCGGGTAACGCGTGGCCGCCACCACATCCTGCGCCTGCTCTGCGCTCTCCACCATGGGAATTAACAATGTACGGGCACCAATATCGAGCACCTGTTTGATAAGAACACGGCTCCCCTCAACGGGCCGAATGACAGCCTGGCTGGTGTAAGGCGCAATGGCCTGCAACTGGTGATAAAGATCCTGAATAGTATTCGGCGCATGTTCGCCATCAATCAATAACCAGTCATACCCGGAGGTCGCTGCAATCTCAGCCATATACGATGTAGTGGAACTTAACCACAGGCCAATCTGCGTTTCGCCTTTTAGCAGACCCGCTTTAAACGGGTTGGATAAAATCGGATCCATTGTCATTTCACTTCCTTTTTGTCATGAATGAACGCTGTTCGAGTGAGAGACAGCCTGTTTTACATTCAGTGTTAAAATGATCAGCGCACCGGCAATCGCCACGCCTGCAAGGGTGAGAAGCCCGGCAGCGCCGCTGGCAAACAGGGTTTCGGCTTTGACACGAATGATCGGGGCCAGAAATCCGCCGACCGCACCAAACAAATTCACAAAGCCAATACCTGCCGCCAGCGCCGTTCCGGACAGAAGCTGCGTTGGCATGGTCCAGAAAACCGGTTGTACGGCAATAAATCCCACCGCCGCGACGCATAAGGCAACAATGGCCAGCACGGGAGAGACCAGGCCAGATACGCCAATACCAATGCCCGCCGCTAACAGCGTCAGTGCAGCAATGTTGCGTCTTTCACCGGTCTTATCGGAATAACGAGGAATAAGCCAGGTACCAAACAGGGCGGCAATCCAGGGGATAGCGGTGACGACAGAGGCGGTGAACCCCACTTTTGTCCCCAGCAATGCGGCCACTTGCGTCGGCAGGAAAAAAATCAATCCATATACCGCGACCTGGATAGTCAGATAAATGATAGCCAGTTGCCATACCCGCCCATTACGCAGCGCATCGGTCAGACGTGACGTCACTTTACTCTCCTCTTCGCTGGCAAGCTGGGCCTCAAGAACGCCCTTCTCTTGCGGCGTGAGGAACCGTGCCTGGGCTGGCGTATCGTCCAGCCAGAAGAAGGTAAAGATACCTGCAGAGACAGCCAGCAGGCCTTCAATCAAGAACATCCAGAACCACCCCGGATGCCCCATGAAACCATGCATCTCAAGTAAAGCGCCGGACAGCGGTGAACCCAGCGTCAAAGCTAATGGCGCCCCCATGTAAAAAAGCCCCATAATGCTGGCGCGATTGCACTGTGGGAACCATTGAGAGGTCAGGTAAATCATGCCAGGGAAAAAGCCAGCTTCCGCCGCCCCCAGCAGCGTGCGGACAAGCAGAAATTTGGCTTCGGTATCAGCCCAGGCCATTGCCGCGGAGAGAAACCCCCATAACAGGGTCGTCCCTCCAATCCAGTAGCGTGCGCCAAACTTACGCATCAATAGATTAGCTGGCACACCGAGGAAGGCGTACACCACAAAAAAGATCCCCGCCCCCAACGCATAGGCTTCGTTGCTAAGGCCGGTGTCTATCTGATACGTCTCTTTTGCAAAACCAATATTCGAACGATCAAGAAATGCCAGGACGTATAACATCAACATAAAGGGGATTAAACGGGCGCGGTTTTTCTTTACCACGCTATCCAATAAGCTGGTATTCATCGTAATGACCTCATGTAGGGCTGCGCCGCGTCATGGCGGCGCGACGCGGAGGAATTAATGGTTATACGGGCGCTTTAAATTACAGTTGCGATTAAGCTCAACGCCGAAGCCCGGTTTATCCAGCACACTCTTATGAATGCGACCATTTACTGGCACCGGTTCATCCACCAGGATGGGATCAAATTGCGGACGCAGCGTAGAGCAGTCGGGGCTGGTCATTAAAAACTCACTAAATGGCGTATTAGTGAAGGTAATAACCGCGTGATGGGAATAAACCGAAGAACCATGTGGCACGACAAGCTGCCCGCGAGCTTTTGCGATCGCGGCGATTTCCACCAGCGTCGTTAAGCCACCGCACCAGCCGACATCGGGCTGCATGATATCAATCCCGGTTTCCGATAACGTACGAAATGATTGCAGCGTACCGTGATGCTCACCGCTGGTGACCATCATGCCAGCTGGGGCATTACGTTTAAGTTCGCGATAGCCCTCATATTGCTGCGGTGGCAGGCACTCCTCGATCCACTTCAGATTATACGGGGCACAGGCATGGGCCAATTTGGTGGCATAATTAACATCCTGGCTCATCCAGCAATCCAGCATCAGCCAGAAATCTTCACCGCATTTCTCGCGATATTCAGCAACCATTGCCGCATCTTTGCGAATACCCGCATCACCATCATGTGGGCCCCAGTGTGTCGGCATTTTGCCGCCAATAAACCCCATCTCTTTAGCCAGGTCGGGACGCGCGCCGGTCGCATAAAACTGGATTTCGTCACGCACCGCCCCACCGAGCAATTTATAAACGGGTAACCCGACAACCTTACCAAACAGATCCCACAAGGCCAGATCGACACAGGAAATCGTATTCATAACCAGCCCGCCAGACCCTGCGTAATACAAGGTGGAATTAAGCATTTGATCATGAACAAGCTTGATATCGCTGACGCATTTACCCTCAATAAAGCGGTTTAAATGCTTTTCAACAATAAAGCAGCCCATCTCGCCTGCCGTGGAAACAGCAAAGCCCGTCTGGCCATTTTCGGCTTCCACTTCAACAATTAAGGTTCCCAGCACGTTAATACCGAAAGACTGCCGGGATTGTTCATAGGCCTTGTATTTGCTCATTGGGGTGGCGATATGGTCATCTATCCAGTGATGAGCGCCCTGATCGTGATAATCACCGCCGCCTGCCCCTTTCTCTGCGGTAGCGCCGCCAATGAACCAGGCTCTGACATGTTTAATTTTCGGTAAGGTCATGATGTTCTCCTTTTTATGATGCTTGCTTGTCGAAAGGGCTTTTCCACCCTAAAAGCCGGGAAATATCTTTTGCGCAAGTAATCGCCTTACCTGCGAGGTAATCCCGGTTTTCCTCATTAATTTGCAGTCGGGTTCCCACGACCGAAATGGCTGCCGTTAGCGCATTGCGGGCGTCAAAGACGGGGGCTGCGACACATCGGACATCGGGGTAATCTTCGCCATTGTCATAGCTCCACCCCCTGGAACGAATCAGCACCAGCTCATCGTGTAATTGTTGGGCATTGGCGATGGTCGACGACGTCGCTTTTTCCCAGTGCAAATGACGGATGATTTCATCGCGCGTCGCGGGCGGCTGCCAGGCCAGCAGACACTTCCCTATACCGGAGCGATAAAGGGAAAGACTTTTGCCCTCGTGCGAGCGCACGCTGATGGTGGAGGAGGATTCTATTTTGAGAATGTAATAGGCATTTGCGTCATCAATAATGCCGAGATGGCAGAGCAGACCGGTCTCATCCATAAGTTCAGTCAGCCGGGGACGGGCAATCTCGCGCAGATCCATTCTTCCCAAAGCATGCCCGGCAAGTTCAACGAGCTTTGTCCATAAGCAGTAGTTGTCATTGCTATCAATACGCAATAACCGCGCTTTCTTTAATTCCGCTAAAATTAAATAGGCGGTGCTTTTAGGAATGCCTGTCTCTTCAATGATTACCGCAGCGCTGCAAGGCCCAATACGTGCGATGAGATTTAGGATTTCAATTGCCCGGCTGAGTGCCGGTACTTTGCTTGATTCCAACATATTGGACTCCAGTCCTGAATATTGGAATCAGTGTTGCGGCTTAGGGGAACCGATTTTGTGAGAGCGATCATAAAGCCATGGTGATCCAGCATGCTGGACGTTTCATGAATAGAAACTGTGAAGTATTACGCAGATTTTTTCAGGTGGAGTACAACAGGCTGGACTGGAAAAGCGCCGGAAGGACAATTTCTTCCGGCGTAGAAGGATTACTCAACAAATAAGGATTCGACGACATTAATCCAGCCATGGTCGCTGGCAACGTCCTGACCATTGAGCCAACGACGCAGAATATTCAGCGCCATCATGGCACAGACCTCCTGACGTACCGTCAGGCTGTGTCGGTTCGTATTAAACTTGACGCGTAAGGCATGCGTACCTTCCGGCGTCGCCAGCGCGAAGTTCAGATGCTCATCTTCGAGTCCCGTGACGGTCAGCGCCAGCCCGGCCAGATGGCGATCGCGCAGCCCCGCAGCCCAACGTGCAGTCTGCGCTAACGCTTCATCCTGCGAAGGGATAACTTCGCTGACCAGCAGCGGCGCACCCGCACGCGAAAGTTGCAACGCCACCAGGCCGCCGGTGAACTGTTCACTCAGCGTCAGGCTAAGTTGACGTTCACGCAACCGCCCGGCAAGCAGCGCCGGTAAACCGACGGTGCCTTCGAAAATGAGGCTCTCACCGGCCACCCGCTTCACTTCCGGCCATAACGCGTCCATCGCCTCGCGATGCTCAGCAGGACCGGTAAGTTTCAATTCAATAATGGGCATTGAGGATCGATAGCCCATCACTACACCCTCAGGTAACGTCAAATGCGACAGGTTTTGCGCCAGATCGCTTTCAGAACGGCCAAAGGTTGTCAGGCGCAGGCAAACAGGCGGCTCAGGAAGCGTAAAGCGTGCGCGAATGCGCGGCAGAATTTCACGCTCCACCATCACTTTAAACTCCGAAGGCACTCCTGGCGTAAAGAACATCAGGCAGCGATTAAGCTGTACGGCAAAACCACAGGCGGTACCGACCGGGTTATCCACCAGCTCCGCACTGGCAGGAATTTCCGCCTGCTTGCGGTTGCTGGGCGCCATGACGCGTCCGCGCTCGGAAAAGAAGCGCTCCATCTGCGTCAACCACTCTTCATGTAATACCAGCGCTTCGCCCTTCGCCGTTGCCGCCGCCAGCGCACTGAGGTCATCGCTGGTTGGGCCCAGGCCACCATTAACAATAAGAATATCCGCCTGTTGGCTGCGCTCACGCAGAATGGCCACCAGGTCGTCGAGGTTATCGCCAACGGTATTACGTCGGGTAAGCGGTAGCCCCTGATTAAAGAAAAAATCTGCCAGCCAGGCGGCATTGGTGTCCACGATTTGCCCGTGCAAGACTTCATCGCCGGTTGACAGCATCTCTACGTTTAACATTATTTTCTCCAGCAATAGAGGTTGAAACACTATACCGCATGAAGGAAAGAAAAGAGGTAAGAAACTGGCGCGGACGGACGCCGCGCCGAAGGATCAGAAGCTGGCGTTGACGCCGACATACGGGCCATCTGCCACCGCATTATCACGGTTGCCTTCTTTACCGGTCAGCTCGACATAACGGTAACCGGCTTCGATACTGAGCGGACGAATAATGGTCAGACGCGCACCGGCATTCGCTTCACGGTAGTCGTTAACCCCGCTGGAGAGGGAATCCGGGGAGTAATAATATTCGCCAAAGAGACGGAAGCTGTCGCTAACCTGCCATGCCAGACCGCCACCAACGGCCAGCGCATACCCTTCGCTCCCGGCATTCGGGTTAAGGTAAACGCCTTTACCGCCAACCGTCCCCATAAACGGCCCCAGAGGAATGTTGTAACCCAGGCCCAAACTGGCGATATCGCCATCATCATCGTTATGCGCCCAGTTGCCGCTCAACGCCAGGCCACTGGTTTCCGTTCCCATACCCACACCGAGGTTGGTGTAGTGCTCACCCACCTGGCCGCTCAAGCTCACAGCATTTGCCCCGGCAGACGCCAGCAGAAGGCTGGCAAAACCCCAATATATACTCTTTTTCATTTCTCTTATCCGCGCAACAATAGTCCAATGTTCCAAAGCGGCTGATTGTACGATCATTTTTTTTAAGAATACTGAACTAAAAATGATTTTTTACATCAATCCACGATTTTTACGCGCCCGTTTTCATTAAATGCGCCTGCACAGGACAATTTGCTCTTTTTTGGCAGCTTACTGCATCCCCGCAAGGTTGGTGGTATAAACCCTATACCCATCATAAGGATAAGGACTAAATCATGCGTCAAAGGACAATTGTATGCCCGCTGATTCAAAATGAAGGTGATTATTTGCTATGCAAAATGGCGGATGATCGCGGTGTTTTTCCCGGCCAATGGGCACTCAGTGGCGGGGGAGTCGAACCAGGTGAGCGTATTGAAGACGCGTTGCGCCGCGAAATTCGCGAAGAGCTTGGTGAGAAACTTGAGTTGCAGCAGATAACGCCATGGACTTTTAGCGACGATGTGCGCATAAAAACCTACGCCGATGGCAGCAAAGAAGAGATCTACATGATCTACCTGATTTTTGACTGCATCAGCGCGAACCGTGAAGTGGAGATCAATGAGGAATTTCAGGATTACGCCTGGGTTAGCCCGGCGGATCTGACAAAATACGATCTGAATGTCGCTACCCGCCGCACGCTGAGCCTGAAAGGGCTACTTTGAGAAAAGAGCGGCGCAGCCTTAATGTTTGAGCTGCGCCAGTTCAGCTTCACTCAGACCAGTGAAACGCTGTACGACAGCTTTGTCCATCCCACTGCGTAACATTTCACAGGCGATGCGAAGCGCCTCGGCTTTTTGTCCTTCCTCCCGCCCCTCAGTACGTCCTTCATGGCGCCCCTGACGAAAGCCCTTACGCCTGCCGAGTTCTTCCAGTTGTTCAGCAATAGTCATCAACGTCTCCTTATGTTGTGGCGAACGGTGCGCCAGTCGGCGAAGAAAAGCGCCTGGCGCTGGCGTGTTGCCTCTGCTCAGTAGATAGTGCATTGCAGCGCGCAACTGCTGTCGGGTAGTGTATCCCAGCGACAAAGTCGTGACCAGTTTGTCCAGCAAGAGGGTCATGTCCCGCAGACGAATGTGCTTTTGTAATAATTCGAGTAAGGCAACACGTCGGTGCGTCATGATCTGCTCATCAGGCACAACGGTAATATCCACCAACGGAAATGAGGTTGTGTACAGTTCATGGGCATATTGCGGCTGGCTGAACATATCCAGCCAGCATAACGAAAAGGGATAAGGGCTAACGCGCCCATGATAAAAAAGCACTGGAATCACCAGGGGCAAGACCGTGTTTCCCGCATCGAGATGCCGCTGCATTGCCGCTACGGCATAACGCATCAAGCGAAAAGCCATAAACCTGTCGGGTGAACTTTGGTGCTCAATGAGTATATAAATATAGCCCTCACCCTGCCGGGTTTTGACCGAGTAGAGCACATCAGAATGGGTTGCGCGCAGTGCCTCGTCAACAAAGCTGCCGGACTCCAGTTTCAGCGTCGTGAGATCGCAAAGCTGGCGTAGCGACGCAGGCAAATGGAGGGTCAGAAAATCGTGCGCCGTCTCTTTATGGGTAAGAAACTATTTGAAAAGCGCATCATGCGCGGTAGGTGCAGCGGTGTTCTTCATGGCATTCCTTGCCTGAGTAGAGATGTCAGGACACTAACATCCTCCCACCGCCGGTGGGCATTTCCGGTTTGCAAACTGGAAAACGCTACGCAAAAAATCTACCGTTCGGCGACCCATGACTGTAGCGCACGGCGTGATATTTTAATGCCGCCGGACGAAAGATGCGTCGGCAAGCGCAACCACGCAACGGGCTGCTGGAAGCGCGCAAGCTTGTCCTGTACCCAGGTGGTGAGCTGAGAGAGCTCAACGGCGTCATCACACTCCACCACCGCCACAGGTCGGTGGCCAAATTCGCGGTCTTCGCGGGGAACAATAAAAACCTGTTGAACCTGAGGATGTGCCACGATAACACGCTCTACCTCCTCCGGCTGGATACCCTCGCCGCCGCTGAAAAACAGATTATCCAGTCGTCCCTGAATCGTCAGACGGCCATTGTGCAGAACGCCTTTATCACGGGTGGCAAACCAGCCCTCATCATTGAGCAACGGCAATAATTCCCCGTCTCGCCAGTAACCTGAGGCCATACTTTCCGCCCGCAGCCACACTTCATCGTCAACGATACGCAACGCTCTTCCCGGCAGTAGGCAACCGACATCAGACTGCCCATCAGCCTCTTTTCCGCATACCGTTGAAGCGAACTCCGTCAGGCCATAGCCACACCAGGTACGAATCCCGCGTTCGCGCGCATGTTCGGTCAGTTCGACAGGGATCGCCGCGCCGCCCAGCAAAACGGCTTTAAGAGAGACTTCCACCGCATCATTCAGTAAGCGCCACAGTTGCGTTGGCACCAGCGACGCATGGGTACACCCCTGCAAAGCCTCTGCCAGACCGCTCTCAGCGACGGTTAACCGCGCGCCTGCCAGTAACCAGCGCCACAGAATTCCCTGCCCTGAAACGTGATAGAGCGGCAGTGACAACAGCCAGTCATCTTCTGGCGCGAAAGGAATCATCGCCAGTACCCCTTGTGCGCTGGCAAGGTGTGCCGCGCAGGTGTGGACCGCCGCCTTAGGTAAACCTGTTGAACCAGAAGTCAGGGTCATCGACGCCAGCCGTTGAGGCTGCCAGTCAATAGCATAAGATTGGGCAACAGGTCGCAGTTGAAGAGACGTCAGACCGACAAAGGTATTGCTATCAGCCAGATTAACGGCAAAACGCAGCGTCAGGGTTGGCAGCAATGCATCCAGCAACAGCGCGGGTAATTGAGGGTTAACCGGCAATACACGCGCGCCACACTGTAATAACGCCAGCCACGCTAACAATACGTGGGGCTGGTTTCGCCCACGTAGCATCACACCATCGCCCTCGCTCACCCCCTGGCGGGCAAAACCGGCGGCCAGCGCATCAACGCGCGCGCACAGGTCACGCCAGCTTAAAGTCTCATCCTGTAAGCGAATGGCGGGTTCATCGCCACGCGCTTCTCGCCAGTAATGCCAGGGCCAGGTATTGAACGTCATAGCAGCGGTTCCAGCATCTCAACGTTATGGCAGGGTAATGGGCTATCCGGCCAGCGGCGCACAAGCTGAGCCTGCATCAGGTTTAACGTATCGAGACCCGGGATGGTGTCAGGGGTGAGCCATGCGGCAATACGCGCCAGTTGAGTCAGACCAAGGCTGGACTCGATTGACGAGCTGATAACCGCTGTCATCCCCAGTTGTGTGGCTGCTTTCACCTGCCCCTGAACCTTCTCAAGGCTTCCGGTTAAGGTGGGCTTAATCACTACCGCACACACGCCCTCTTCACGCTCAAAGGTAAAATCGGCATCGCGCAAACTTTCATCCCAGGCTATCGCTATGCCCGTTTCACGGGCAAAGGCGCGCGAATCATCACGGGTTTTACAGGGCTCTTCCAGAAAAGCAATGCGATCGCGGTATTGCGGATTCACATATTTTGCGAATTGCTGCGCTTTGAGCGGCGTCCAGGCGCGGTTAGCGTCCAGACGCAGGCGCAAGTCAGGCATCGCCTCCAGCAGCAAGTTAGCCACCATACCATCGCGCACTGCTTCATACAGGCCCACTTTCATTTTCGCCACTTTTTCGCCCGGCATGGCAGCCAGTGCGGCAAAAAGCTCATCCGGGTCACCCGTGCACAGCGTCGCGGCACGGTAGTCCGCCGCCGTTGGCAACGTGCCGCGCAGTTCCGCCAGCGCACAGCTGATACCAAAGTCAACCGACGGCAACCCCGGCAACACGCCGCAATCCCCCGCTCGCCACCCTTGCGCCCAGGCACAGACGGCGGCTGTTGCTTCCTCAAGAGACTCCACGCTAAATCCCGGCAAAGGCGAAATCTCGCCCCAGCCTTCCTGCGCGTCATCCCGCAAATGAATAAACAGCCCGTCACGGGTTTTCAGCCGCCGATCGCGCAGCACGACGCCCGCATCCATCGGTATCTGCCAGCGGTAAACCTGCGCGCTGCGCATTACGGATTCCGTTTAAATTTGCTGAAGTCCGGCTGGCGTTTTTCGTTAAACGCGTTGCGGCCTTCCTGACCTTCTTCGGTCATGTAGAACAGCATGGTGGCGTTACCCGCCAGCTCCTGCAGACCGGCCTGACCATCACAGTCGGCGTTGAGTGCCGCTTTCAGGCAACGCAGCGCCATCGGGCTATTCTGCAACATTTCACGGCACCAGCGTACGGTCTCTCTCTCAAGCTCAGCAACCGGCACCACCGTGTTTACCAGCCCCATATCCAGCGCTTCTTTTGCATTGTACTGACGGCACAGGAACCAGATTTCGCGCGCTTTTTTCTGACCAACGATACGCGCCATATAGGATGCCCCCCAGCCGCCATCAAAGGAGCCCACTTTCGGGCCGGTCTGGCCGAAGATAGCGTTTTCTGCCGCGATCGTGAGATCGCACATCATGTGCAGCACGTGACCGCCGCCAATGGAGTAACCCGCAACGGCCGCAACCACCGGTTTCGGGCAGGTACGGATCTGGCGCTGGAAGTCCAGTACGTTCAGATGGTGCACGCCAGAGTCATCCTGGTATCCACCGTAATCGCCACGGACTTTCTGATCGCCACCCGAGCAGAACGCTTTTTCGCCTTCACCGGTCAGAATGATCACGCCGATGTTGTCGTCATAGCGCGCATCAGCCAGCGCCTGAATCATCTCTTTGACGGTCAAAGGACGAAATGCGTTGCGCACCTGAGGGCGGTTGATGGTGATTTTGGCAATACCATCCACCGATTTGTGATACCGAATATCGGTATAGCCTTCAGAGCAGTCTTGCCATTCAATCGGTGCGTACAGCATGGTTTCATCGGGATAGATCATAATATGCCCTTTATATCGAGACGCAGAATTTGCGCCAGGCAGTTCGCCACACTATCGGGGCGTTCCCGATGCGCGTTATGCCCGGCGTCAACAATGACATGACAGTTCGCGCTGACATCAGCCGCCAGCGTGCGAAATTTACTGTCAAACTCACCACATAAATAATGAAATGGAAAAGGCGCGTTACGCAGCGCAGCGTGTAAATCCGGTTGTACAGCGAGCGAAGTCGCCTCCAGCATAGCAGCCAGCGCCGGGCCGTTGTTCTGGCTGCGTAACGCCACCAGACGTTGCCGTTGCTCGTCACTCAACGACGCAAACACCTGCTGTTGATACCAGTCGTTAAAAACGCCGACAAGCGGTTGCGCACGAAATCGCTGCGCCCATTGTCTATCTGATATCAGGCGCTCCTGCCGTGCAGTCGCATCCGTCAGACCAGGGTGCCCTCCTTCGACGATCACACCCAATAGCCCCTTCGGCTGGGAACTGGCAAAGTGCATCGCCACCCGTCCGCCCAGCGAGTATCCTATCAGCCAGTAGTATAGTATGTTGTAACTACAAAGCGTGTCGCACAGCGCATCGTTAAGTTGTTCGAAGGATGTCACCATGCTATCCGCCGAACCTCCGTGGCCCGGCAGGTCAATATAGAGGCGTGAACAGGCCGTAAAGCGCTCGCCGACGGGCAACCATTCGCGGCTGTCACCCGAAAAACCGTGCAGAAAAATTAGCCACGGCTTTTGCGGCTCTCCCGGCATAGCCCGCGCATTCAGGATCACAACTGACTTACCTGCGCGAGCAACTGTTGCAGCGTATGCGCGCCGTCAGTGTCTTTCACCACCAGCTCAATCAGCGTTGCCCCCGCTTTACTCCATGCCCCCGCCAGCGCTTGTTCAAGCTCATCCCAGTTTTGGGGATGATGGTATTTCAGGCCAAACATCGCCGCCGCATGCTCAAAATGGACGTGCTGCGGCATTAAATAAAACTGTTCGCGCTCGCTTTGCGGCGTCGGCAACAGCGAGAAGATCTGCCCGCCGTTGTTATTGACCACAATCAGCACCAGCGGCGCAGAAGCCTGACGCAGTAATGCCAGCGCATTCAGATCGTACAAGGCAGACAGGTCACCGACGATTGCAAGCGTAGGCCGCGCCGTGCCGCGCTGTACACCTGCGGCAGTAGAAATCAGGCCATCGATACCGCTCGCACCACGGTTGCTATAAACCGGATAACCGGCCGGTAATTGCCCCAACGCATCCACCAGGCGGACCACCAGGCTATTACCGAGGAACAGTTGCCCCTGATCCGGCAGGTACTTCGCCAGCCGATGCGCCAGTTGCGCTTCGCCAAAGGTGTCGCGTTGGCTGGCAACCGCCTGCCACGCCTGAGCGGATAATTGTGGAATGTCAGTACACCAGGGCGCGCGTGATTCCGCCGGGTGCAGTTCCAGCCACTCGGCAACACCGGAAACCAGACGGCGGCCACGGTGATGTGCCGGATCAAGCCGCCCGGCAACGGAATCTACCAACCAGTACTCCTGCGGTTCGCAGGTCGCCTGCCACTGGAGCAACCGCTTACCGGTCAGACTGCTACCCAGTTGAACAACAATTTGTGCCGTTTGCAGCTCACTCACCGCGCGAGCATTGCCCAGCCACAGGTCGGCGCACGGCAGCGGCTGCCCGGTTTGTGAGAGGACATCGCCAATAAGCGGCCAACCGAGCATTTTCGCCCATGCGGCAACCAGCTTGCCTTCCGACGCGCTCATTCGACCCGCCACAACCACGCCGCGTTTCTGCCGCCAGAAAAACCAGTCGCGTTGTTTCGCGCTGCCGCTATGCAAATCTTCACGCAGCCACGGTTTGTCGTCCTGCCACCAGTCGCCGGGCGCCTGCTGCCAGGCAAGCCCCGTATCTTCCATTTCACCGTACAGCGGTTCGGCAAACGGGCAGTTGATGTGCACTGCCCCCGTCTGCGCGGACGCCATTAGATGATCGATAGCAGAGAGCAACCAGCGGGCGGGGATGTCCTGTGATGGACGCGGCAGCGCCAGTGATTGCGCCGGGTGCGATGCAAAGATCCCCGGCTGGCGTATTGCCTGGTTGGCCCCGCAATCAATAAGTTCAGGCGGCCTGTCAGCGGTCAGAAAAATCAATTTTTCCCCGGTGAGGCTGGCTTCGATCAGCGCCGGGTATAAATTCGCCACAGCGGTACCGGAGGTGACAATCACCGCAACCGGAGTGCCGCTTGCTTTTGCGAGACCGAGCGCAAGATGCCCCAAACCGCGTTCATCAAAGTGCGTGTGATGGATAAAGGACGAGTTTTCTGCCGCCGCCAGCGTCAGCGGCGTGGAACGGGACCCCGGTGCGATACAAATATGTCGCACGCCGTGGCGCGTTAAAGCTTCAAGGATCACCGCCGCCCAGCGTCGGTTAAAAGCACTCACTGACATAAGTTTGTCCAGTATCAATATTGTGGCTTAGTATAAAGAATCGAAAAAAATAGATTTTTGATATGGGTCGGTTATACGTGTTTCATTATCAAGAGCGAACGCAATCCCGCTGCTTTATTTTCGATTTCCTGCCATTCCATTGTCGGGTCGGAACCCGCCACGATCCCGGCTCCCGCGTATAAACGTACGGTTGTACCACTGATTTTTGCACAGCGTAATGCAACGCAGAACTCGCTTTGTTTAAGTGACAAATAGCCTGCCGAACCGGCATACCACTCACGCTCAAAGGTTTCATGCTGCGTAATAAACGCGCGCGCCGCCAGGCGGGGTAGCCCGGCGACCGCCGCTGTCGGCTGGAGCAGCGTTAAGCACTGTGCATCATCGTTATGATGCATCTCGGTCCAGATACAGCGTCGCAAATGCTGCACTTTACGCAGTCGAACAATTTGCGGTGGCAATACATCCAGCGTAGAGGTTGCATGCTGTAATCTCTGACAAATATCTTCAACGACCAGCATATTCTCGCGCTGGTTTTTATCGTCATTCATTAACCAGTCGCCAAGCTCAGCAGCCCGGGTATCGTCTGTATCATTGGCAACGGTACCGGCCAGCGCTTCGGTACGCAATGAGGTTCCCCTTCTGCGCCACAGGCGCTCGGGAGATGACCCCAGAAACGCATTGTGGGGATCGAATGCGATAAAAAAATGAAAGCAATGGTGGTTAAGACGACGGCTCGCAGCCATAACTGCTGCAGCATTAACCGGTTGGGAGAAATGATAATCCGTGGCACGCGCGAGTACGACTTTATCCATCTCGCCGCGCGTAATCGCCTGCGTGGCCTGTGTGACCAGCGCTTCCCAGCCCGATTGTTGCGGAAAGTGATGCTGCGAGACCAATGTCATTTGCACATCTGGCAGCGATTTCGCCCGTACCAGGGCATCAATAAATGACCGGGCCTGCGCGACATCGTTTTGTTGCGCGTTGCCATTTAAGACAATAAGGCGTAAGGATGCCCGCCCCCCTTCCCGACGCCATTCGAGACGCGGCAGGAATAGCTCGCCTTGTTGAGGGTCAAAAGCATTCAGCCCCCAGATACGCAGGTCATGTTCGGGATTATCGTTCAGGAAATGCCGGGCTTCTGCCAGTGAGGGAAAACGCAGCACCTGCCCCAGCGCAGCGGCTTCATCTTCACCGCTACGTTGCTGCCAGTAGAATTGGGGGAAACAGGGCTGGCTGGCTAAAAAAGTCAGTGGGTCGAAAGCGTCATTGAGGGCAAAGGCAACGTCAAAAACGTAGAATCCAGGTGAGTTGGCATCAATGCCGGATAACTTCTCGCGTAACTGCTCCAGCGCAACTGAAATCGAAAGCACGCAATCCCCTCCCGCTCAAAAATGCTTAGTATACGGGGTGACTGCGAAAATTAGCAGTACCCCCGTTGAGGGAGGGGATTTTTATTAACGGCGGGCCAGCAGCAAGCCCAGGACAAGACCGACAGAGGCACCTACGCCAATACCATGCCAGGGGTTTTCGTGCACATAATCATCCGCGCGGTAAACCGCTTTTTTCGCCCGATAGTAATAGGTATCAGACGCGCTACTGACGCGGTTTTTCACTTCATGCAGTGCCTGTTCTGCGCGTGCTTTAAGCTCAATATACTTCTGGTCAGCAGGGTCGCCTGAGGAACGTAACACTTCTTCCAGCGTCTCGCTCAGCAGGGCCAGGTCATCATCGATACGTGAATCATAAAATTGATTAGACATCGGTTTTCTCCATGTTATGTACCTGTCCGCTAACTATAGACAATCACTGACGGTTACGCCTGGCGCACTTCCCGCGCCATACCGATGTGTAAAATGCCATCTTCGTCATAAACATCAGTCACTGGTACAAAACCAAAGCGGGCATAAAAATGCTGCAGATGGGCCTGCGCGCCCAGATACAGCGCGTGCTGCGGCCAGTGTTGCAGGCAGGAAGCTACCGCACGTTCCATCAGTTGGTAACCCAGTTTTTCACCGCGAATCTGCTCACTGACAATCACCCGACCTATCACTACAGGCTCCAGATCGTCTTCACTTTTCAGAATCCTCGCATACGCCACCAGCTGATTTTCTTTCCAGCCGAGCAGATGACGGTTTTGACCAACCAGGTCATCGCCATCGACATCAAGGTACGGGCAGGTTTGTTCAACAATAAAGACTTCACAGCGCAGCTTAAGCAGGGCGTAAAGATCAGCGACGGTCAATTCAGAGTGGTGGAGGTCCTGCCAGCGAATCATGATGTGCTCCTTATTTGGTGTGACCTCGTTATACTAAATGCTTTGCCATTAACGCAAAGGGCGTAATGCATTGTGGAACTGATTTTTCTTGGCACCTCTGCGGGCGTGCCAACCCGCTCGCGTAATGTGACCGCGATATTGCTCAATTTGCAGCACCCGACGCAGGCTGGCCTGTGGTTATTTGACTGCGGCGAAGGGACACAGCATCAACTGCTACGCACGTCCTTTAATCCCGGTAAGCTGGATCGTATCTTTATCACTCACCTGCATGGTGACCACCTTTTTGGCTTGCCAGGGCTGCTCTGCAGCCGTTCAATGGCGGGCAATGCGCAGCCGCTGACGATTTATGGACCGAAAGGGATTCGCGAATTCGTGGAGACCAGCCTGCGTCTGAGTGGCTCGTGGACCGACTATCCGCTGACAATTGAAGAGATTAGCGAGGGTCTGGTTGTGGATGATGGTTTACGCCGTGTCACCGCTTTCGCGCTGAACCATCCGGTGGAGTGTTATGGCTATCGTATTGAAGAGCATGAGAAACCAGGCGCCCTGGATGCCCAGGCATTGATAGCCCAGGGCGTACCGCCCGGCCCGCTTTTCCAGCGTCTCAAAAACGGCGAAACGGTGACGCTGGCAGATGGCCGCGCTATTCGCGGTGAGGATTTCCTCGCCCCGGCAACACCGGGGAAAAAACTGGCCATTTTTGGTGATACCGCTCCGTGCCCTGCCGCACAGCAATTGGCGCAGGGTGTCGACATGATGGTACATGAGGCCACGCTGGAATACGCCATGGAGGAAAAAGCGAACAGCCGTGGACACAGCTCAACGCATCAGGCGGCGCAACTGGCGCGGGATGCAGGCGCGGGCAGGCTCGTCATTACTCACCTCAGTTCCCGCTATGACGCCGAAGGAAGCCAGCAGTTACTTCACGAATGCCGGACAATATTTGCACAAACCATCCTCGCAAAAGATTTTTATACCATTGCGCTGTGATGTGATATTGCGCACTCTACTTTTTCAGTAATGTGCCGATAACAGTCTTACCGCAGGTATTTCACATTGAGGGCACCATGGATAATTTCCAAAAAGATATTGATGACAGGGCGAATCTTACCCTGTCTAACCGTTTTGAGCTGTTGCTGTTTCGTCTTGGTGCCTCGATGAAAAACGAGAAATCAGAACTTTTCGGCATTAACGTTTTTAAATTGCGCGAAATCGTTCCGATGCCGACCTTTACCCGCCCTGCCGGGATGAAACCGCCGTTAATGGGGATGGTGAATATTCGCGATCAAGTGATCCCGGTTATTGATCTCTCCGCCGTTGCAGGCTGTAAGCCTGAGACTGGCCTCAATATTTTGTTAATTACTGAATATGCCCGCAGCGTACAGGCGTTTGCGGTGGAGTCGGTAGAGAACATTATTCGTCTGGACTGGAAACAGGTTCATACGGCAGAGAAGGCCATCAACGGTCAGTACATCACCAGTATTGCCTGTCTGGACGAAGACAAAGACAGCAACAATCTGGCGATGGTGCTGGATGTTGAGCAGATTCTCTATGATATTTCGCCCGCGGATCACGACCTGCACGGCAACCATCTTCCGGATAAGAAATTCAACATCAAACCCGGTGCCGTCGCGATTGTGGCAGAAGATTCTAAAGTGGCGCGCGCAATGCTGGATAAAGGTCTGCAGGCGATGCAGATCCCCAATACGATGCACATTACAGGTAAAGATGCCTGGGAGCGTATTCAGGTGCTCAGCCAGCAGGCAGATGCCGAAGGCGTCCCTATCAGCGATAAGATTTCAATGGTTCTGACGGACCTGGAAATGCCAGAAATGGACGGTTTCACCCTGACCCGTCTTATCAAGAGCGACCCGCGTCTTAAGCATATTCCGGTAGTGATTCACTCCTCGCTATCCGGTAGCGCTAACGAAGACCACGTGCGCAAAGTGCAGGCCGATGGTTATGTGGCGAAGTTTGAAATTAACGAACTGTCGTCGGTCATTCAGGAAGTGCTTGAACGTTCTGCCAGCCATATCACCGGGCCGCTGGTCAGTGGACAAAAAATCATGTCCAAGCCACTGCTGGCAAAATAAGTTCACAACGTTTTTTCAGACATAAAAAAACCGCCGATATCGGCGGTTTTTTATTATCTGAGAGGCATTACATCAGCGGTTTCGCCAGTTGTACCAGCGAAATCAGCGGCTGCGGATAGATACCGAGCAGCAGTACCAGCAGTGCAGAGATCAGTACCACAACACCACCGGCACTGTACTGCCAGTTACTCGGTGCATCACGGTTAAGCTGTTGCGGCGCACTCAGATAGAGACTTACCGCGACGCGCAGGTAGTAATAGAGACCGATAGCAGAGCCCAGAACCACGGCCGCCGTCAGCCACCACAGGTGTGCCTGAACGCCCACTGCCAGCACGTAGAACTTACCGATAAAGCCCAGCGTCATTGGAATACCCGCCAGCGACAGCATCATCACCGTCATCACCGCCGACAGAATTGGACGGTGCCAGAACAGGCCGCGATAAGAGAACAGGGATTCCGCGTCCGGGCCACGATACGGGCTGGACATCAGACTCACCACGCCGAACGCGCCAAGGCTGCTGAACAGATAACCGGCCAGGTAGACACCCACCGTTTCCATCGACATTTCACCGCTTTGCAGCGCAATCAGCGCCACCAGCAGATAACCCAGATGGGAAATGGAAGAGTAACCAAGCAGACGTTTAATGTTGGTCTGGCTCAGCGCCATCAGGTTACCGAAGATGATGGAGACAAAAGCGATAAGCCCCAGTACGACGCGAATGGCTTCGCTTTGGCCTACCGGTGCGTACAGGAACAGACGCATCACGACGCCGAAGATAGCAATCTTGCTCGCCGTTGCCAGGAAGGTTGAAACCGGCGCTGGCGCACCCTGATAAACATCCGGTGTCCACAGGTGGAACGGAACCAGAGAGAGTTTAAAGCCAAGGCCAACAATCATCAGACCCAGACCGGTCAACAGCAGCGGTTCATGCAGTACATCCCCGGCGATGCTCTTGCCCAGCGCAACAAACGACAGGTTACCAGACTGTGCGTAAACCAGCGCCATACCGAACAGCAGGAAAGAAGAGGCTGCGGCAGACAGAATGGTGTACTTGATACTGGCTTCCAGCGAACGTTTTTGACGGAAAGCGTAACCAATCAGCCCGAACAGCGGTAAAGAGATAAGCTCGATACCGAGGAACAGTGCCGCCATATGGTTGGCGTTCGCCAGCAGAATTCCGCCCATCGCGGCGATCAACACCAGCAGGTAGAACTCTTCTTTATTGTCGTTGTAGCCTTCCAGCCACGGGTAGGCAAACGTACAGGTTGCGAGGCTCGCCAGTAGCACCAGGCCGGTATAAAGCATGGCGTAACCGTCTACGCGCATCAATGGTGTCACGTCCATTGCGCCCGCCTGGCCAACAAACCAGAGCGACAGCAGAGCGACGTTCAGACCAATAACCGATAGCGTGGCATTGAAGAAATGGTTGCGTCGCCACGCAATGGAGAGCATCACAACCACCACCGTCAAGCCGACGATCAGCAGCGGCAGCAGCGCAATCAGGTGTTGTGTGGTTAAAGTCATAAGCGCTTTACGGCCTTGTAGTAGAAACAGAATTAACAAACCACTGCTGGATATTACTCATCGCGGAATGCGAGGTATCCAGAATCGGCTGCGGATAGAAGCCAAGCAGTACCAGAAGTACAACCAGCGACAGAATCATCAGCAGCTCGCGCAGTGACATCCCTGGTAACGTTTTACTGGCCAGCTCGCTTTTTGCTTTACCGAAGTAAGCGCGATGCAGCATCGCCAGTGAATAAACAGACGCAAACACCAGGCCAAAGGTCGAAATAACGGTAATTACCGGAACGACCTGGTAGCTGCCGAACAAAATCATAAATTCGCCAACGAAGTTACCGGTGCCTGGCATACCCAGTGTGGCAACCGCAAAGAACATCGACAGCGCAGGCAGCCATTTAATTTTGCCCCACAAACCGCCCATCATGCGCATATCACGGGTATGCAGGCGTTCGTACAACTGACCACAGAGGATGAAAAGACCGGCGGCGGAAAGGCCGTGGGCAATCATCTGGATTACCGCGCCCTGATAGGCCAGTTGGCTGCCGGTGTAGATGGCAATCAGCACGAAGCCCATATGGGAAACGGAGGTATAGGCGATCAGACGCTTGATATCGTACTGCGTGAAGGCCATCCACGCACCGTAGAAGATACCGATCACACCGAGCCACATGGCAATCGGCGCAAACTCAGCAGAGGCGTTCGGGAACAGCGGCAGTGCGAAACGCAGCAGACCGTAGGCCGCCGTCTTCAGCAAGATGCCCGCCAGGTCAACGGAACCCGCCGTCGGAGCCTGAGAGTGTGCATCCGGCAGCCAGCCATGCAACGGAACCACCGGCATTTTCACCGCAAACGCGATAAAGAAGCCCAGCATCAGCAGATATTCAACACCGTGCGACATCGGGGTTTTCAGGAGATCCTGATAATCGAAGGTCCAGACGCCCGTCGCGTTATGGTGCACCAGCACCAGCGCCAGAATCGCAATCAACATCACCAGACCACTTGCCTGGGTATAGATGAAGAATTTGGTCGCGGCGGTGATACGTGTCTTCCCGTCGGAGGCTTTGTGGCCCCAGAGCGCGATCAGGAAGTACATCGGCACCAGCATCATTTCCCAGAAGAAGAAGAACAGGAACATGTCGATGGCCAGGAACACGCCGATAACGCCACCCAGGATCCACATCAGGTTCAGGTGGAAAAAGCCCTGATATTTTTCAATTTCACGCCAGGAGCAGAGTACCGCCAGTACGCCGAGGAAACCGGTCAGCACCACCATCAGCAGAGACAAACCGTCCAGCGCTAAATGGATATTGATGCCAAAACGCGGGATCCACGGGAGTAAGAACTCCGATTGCCACTGCGGAATGCCAGCGGATTGCGTCAGTGAATAGCCGCCCTGCAACCAGAGTTGCAGGCCAAGCGCCAGCGTCAGTCCCATGGTGACCAGTGCGATCCAGCGCGGAACACGGACGCCAAAGCGTTCGGTCTGCCAGCACAGGAAGCCACCGATGAAGGGAATTAATATTAGCCAGGGTAATAACATGGCGATTTTTATTCCTTGTTAAAGTCCCTAAGGGACCGATTTTCAACGAATTCGACAACATTCACGATTGGGTGCTGTTTCTTGTGTCGGGTGGCGCTAACGCTTACCCGACCTACGGTCTCGTAGGCCTGGTAAGCGCAACGTCACCGGGTAAAACCGCACCTCAAATCAAACTCAACGCAATACCATCAGCAACGCCAGAATCACCACTGCACCAATGCTCATTGATGCCACATACCAGCGCAGGTATCCGTTCTCGCTGAACAACAGGCCGCGGCCAGCGAAGCGGGAAAGAATTGCCGGAATGTTCATCAATGCATTGAGCGGATCGCTCTTAAGCAGCCAGGCCACGCCGAGGAACGGTTTAACGAACACACGATCGTATAACCAGTCGAAGCCCCAGGCGTTAAACCACCACGTCCCGAAGAAACGACCCGCCGCACTGTTCGCAATAGCATTCACCAGACTGCGTTTGCCCAACCACAACCAGGCGGCCAGCAGGATACCGACGATAGCAACCGCGCCCGAAGCCACTTCCAGCATGACCACGCTACCGTGTTCAAGCTCTGTGGTTTCCGGCAGTACGCCATGCAGTGGCGGAACAATCATCGCGCCGACAAACGTGGACAGTACCAGCAGTACAATCAGCGGCAGATGATGGGTAATCCCCTTCCCTGCATGCGCATGAATTTGTTCTTTGCCATGGAATACGATGAAAATCATACGGAACGTATACAACGAGGTCATAAACGCGCCGACCAGGCCCGCAACCATCAGGTTGATATGACCATTAGCCACGGCACCCGCAAGAATTTCGTCCTTACTAAAGAAGCCCGCAGTCACCATCGGCAATGCTGACAGCGCCGCACCACCCACAAGGAAGCAGGCATAAACCAGCGGAATAGACTTACGCAGACCGCCCATTTTGAAAATGTTCTGCTCGTGATGGCAGGCCAGAATCACCGAACCGGACGAGAGGAACAGCAGCGCTTTAAAGAACGCGTGCGTCATCAGATGGAAAATCGCCGCATCCCACGCCTGCACGCCCAGCGCCAGGAACATATAGCCAATCTGGCTCATGGTGGAGTAGGCGAGAACGCGTTTAATATCGGTCTGTACCAGCGCGGCAAAACCCGCCAGCAGTAAGGTTACTGCCCCGACAATCCCCACCAGATGCAGAATTTCCGGCGTTAACAGGAACAGGCCATGCGTACGTGCAATCAGGTAGACACCCGCAGTCACCATCGTTGCGGCGTGGATCAGCGCGGAGACAGGCGTCGGGCCTGCCATCGCATCAGCCAGCCACGTTTGCAACGGAAGCTGTGCAGATTTACCGACCGCACCACCCAGCAGCATCAGAGTCGCCCACTGCAGCATGGTGCTGCCGTTGGCGAAATGCTGCGGTGCCAGCTCAACCATTTCGCGGAAGTTCAGGGTGCCCAGTTCGTTATAAAGAATGAACAGCGCAAAGGCGAGGAAGACGTCACCCACGCGGGTTACGACAAACGCTTTCATTGCGGCTGCGCCATTCTTCGGATCGGTGTAGTAGAAGCCGATCAGCAGATAAGAACAGAGGCCCACGCCTTCCCAGCCGAGGTACATCAACAGCAGGTTATCCGCCAGTACCAGAATCACCATGCTGGCGATAAACAGGTTGGTGTAGGCGAAGAAGCGGGAGTAACCCTCTTCACCGCGCATATACCAGGAGGCGAACATATGGATCAGGAAGCCAACGCCAGTCACCACAGAAAGCATGGTCAGCGACAGGCCATCCAGCACCAGACTAAAGCTGATATTGAAGTTGCCAACAGACATCCACGTCCACAGCGGTTGGGTAAAACCCTGATGACCGTTATTGATGAAATCCAGTCCGACAATCGCTGTTACCAGTGCAGATAAACCGATAGAGCCGATACCCACGGTGGCAGACAGATTTTCCGACCAGCGCCCACGTGAAAAAGAGAGCAGCAAAAAGCCAATCAGAGGAAAAATAATGGTTAAGGCGAGCATGTTCATCCACGCATCTCACTTACTGAATCGATATTCAGATTCTGACGGCGACGATGGAGTTGCAGCAGCAACGCCAGGCCAATACTCGCTTCTGCAGCCGCGAGGCTAATGGCGAGGATGTACATCACCTGACCGTCAGTCTGGCCCCAGTAGCTACCCGCGACGACAAACGCCAGCGCGGCAGCGTTGATCATGATCTCCAGACCAATCAGCATAAACAGCAGATTGCGGCGAATGACCAGGCCAGTAAGACCGAGAACAAACAGCACAGCGGCAAGGATCAGTCCATGTGTTAAGGGGATCATGCATGCTCCTCCGTTTTTCTTTTCGCGCGATCATCCGTGCGATTGCTCAGCACTTCGCCCATACGGTCTTCACGACCGACATGGAACGCGACCACCAGCCCCGCCAGCAGCAGCATTGACGCCAGTTCTACCGCCAGAACGTAAGGGCCGAACAGCGTGATACCCACCGCTTTCGCGGTAATGGCTGCGCCTTCGATACCCTGATCGTTAAGACCGGAAATGGCGTAAATCATCACGCCCAGCAGCACAGCAGACAACAGTGCCGGGCCAACCCACACTTGCGGTCTCAGCCACTGACGCTCCTGTTCGATTTCGCTGCCGCCCAGATTGAGCATCATCACCACAAACACGAACAGCACCATAATCGCGCCCGCGTAAACGATGATTTCCAGCGCACCGGCAAAATAGGCGCCAAGCGAGAAGAAGACACCTGCAATCGCCAGCAGCGACACAATCAGGTACAGCAGCGCATGCACCGGATTGGTATGGGTAATAACCCGTAGTGTCGCGAGGATGGCTACCAGGCCACAGATATAAAAAGCGAACTCCATTGCCCCTCTCCTTACGGTAACAGGCTCTTGACGTCGATAGGTTTGGCTTCGTTCTGCGCCTCGCCCTTATCTTTTCCGTCGATTGCCATACCTGCCATCCGGTAGAAGTTATATTCCGGATATTTACCCGGACCGGAGATCAGCAGATCTTCTTTTTCGTACACCAGATCCTGGCGCTTGTACTCACCCAGTTCGAAGTCCGGGGTTAGCTGGATTGCAGTCGTTGGGCACGCCTCTTCACACAGACCGCAGAAAATGCAGCGCGAGAAGTTAATGCGGAAGAACTCCGGATACCAACGGCCATCTACCGTCTCTGCTTTTTGCAAAGAGATACAGCCTACCGGGCACGCTACCGCACACAGGTTACAGGCAACACAGCGCTCGGCGCCGTCCGGATCACGCGTCAGGACGATGCGTCCACGGTAGCGCGGCGGCAAATATACCGGCTCTTCCGGGTACATCTGAGTTTCGCGTTTCGCAAACGCATGCAGGCCGATCATCCAGATACTGCGCACCTGGGTGCCGAAGCCCACGAGTAATTCTTTTAAAGTCATGGTCTTTTCACCCCTTATTGCGCTTGCCAGAGAATGACAGCCGCCGTACCCAACAAATTGAGAAGCGTCAGCGGCAGGCATATTTTCCAGCCGAAGGACATTACCTGGTCATAACGCGGACGGGGTAACGCTGCGCGAATCAAAATGAACATCATCATAAAGAACGCGGTTTTAATCGCGAACCAGATGAATGGCGGTAAGAACGGGCCATGCCAGCCACCGAAGAACAACGTCACCATCAGTGCAGAGATGGTCACGATACCGATGTATTCCCCCACAAAGAACAGACCGAACTTCATACCGGAATATTCAATGTGGTAACCATCGGCCAGTTCCTGCTCGGCTTCCGGCTGGTCAAACGGGTGACGGTGACACACCGCCACGCCCGCGATAGCGAAGGTAATAAAACCGAAGAACTGCGGGATAACGTTCCAGATATCAGCCTGGTTATTGACGATGTCGGTCATGTTGAATGAACCGGCCTGTGCCACCACGCCCATCAGCGAAAGCCCAAGAAAGACTTCGTAGCTCAGCGTCTGCGCAGAAGCACGCATCGCACCGAGCAGGGAGTATTTGTTGTTACTCGACCAGCCAGCGAACAGCACCGCGTAGACCGCAAGACCTGCCATCATCAGGAAGAACAAAATCCCGATGTTCAGGTCCGCTACCACCCAGCCCGGACTCACCGGGACAATGGCGAAGGCCAGCAGCAGCGAGGTAAAAGCGATCATCGGCGCGAGGGTGAAGATAACCCGGTCAGTGAATTTCGGGATCCAGTCCTCTTTAAAGAACATCTTGATCATGTCCGCGACGATCTGGAGTGAACCACCCCAGCCTACGCGGTTCGGTCCGTAGCGGTTCTGGAACAGCCCCAGCAGACGACGTTCGCCAAAACTCATGAGCGCGCCGCAGGTGACAACCACCAGCAGGATCACGACAGCCTTGATGATACCTAACAGAATGTCGATAACATCCGGTGTTAACCAACTCATGCTTGCGCCTCCTGCAGATTTTCAAGACGTGCGCCGGCCAGTACCGGGGCAATGCCCGGCATGCCCATCGGCAAACCAACCTGCCCTGCCGTCAGTCCTTCGGAAAGCTGCAGCGGCAGGCTTAACGTCTGACCGTCGTAGCTGAACGAAATATGCGCGCCCGCATTCACACCCAACTTCGCGGCGTCAGCCGGGTTAAGTTTGATATACGGCTCTGGCATACGGCTCTGGAAGACCGGAGAACGCTGAGACAGTTCATCACTGCCGAACAGATGGTAGTAAGGCGCAATACGCCACTGACCGTCCTGCGGTTCAAAGCCCGCCGGAACAGAAGTGAAGTAATCCAGACCGGTCGCCGAGGCTTCGATCAGCCGCACGCCCGGATCGCCGTGGCGCAGTGAACCACCCACCTCAGCCTGGAATTTGTTCCATGCTTGCGGGGAGTTCCAGCCCGGAGCCCATGCGAACGGAATTTGTGAACGCGGTGCGGACGGCTGGTTGTTCCCTTCCATTGAGAAAGCAAACATGGTGTCTTTATCCTGCGGCTGACGCGGTTCGTGAACGCTGATATTGGCGCGCATGGCCGTACGACCACTGTAGCGGTGCGGTTCACGAGCCAGTTTCTGGCCACGGATACGGAAGCTGGCATCCGGTGCAGCGTCTTTGATACCGGCAAACTGCGGCATTTTTTCAACCACAGCGTCGATAACATGGTCAAGCTGCGTCCAGTCCACTTCACGGCTCTGTACAGTGCTATGCAGGGAGTGCAGCCAACGCCAGCTTTCCAGCATAATCGTTTTGCTGTCGTAGTAGGCCGGGTCATACACCTGGAAGAAGCGCTGCGCGCGTCCTTCATTGTTGATAACCGTACCATCGCTTTCCGCAAAGCTCGCCGCAGACAGCACCAGATGCGCATGGTCCATGATCGCCGTGCGCTGATGGTCAATAACCAACACCAGCGGCGCTTTATCGAGCGCGGCATTTACGCGACTGGCCGCAGCGTGACGGTGCAGATCGTTTTCCAGCACGATAACCGCATCAGCGGCACCGGTTTCCAGTTCGGTTAACGCGTCATCCAGCGAACCACCGCCCATCAGACCCAGGCCGACGCTGTTGGTCGAACGGGCAATCATGGTGATGCCGACATCAGCACCGCGGCCTTTCAGCGCTTTCGCGACGTTTGCGGCGGCCTGAATCACAGCCGTGCTACCCGTGTTGGTACCGGAGATGATCAGCGGTTTTTTCGCACCTGCCAGTGCCTGAACGATAACATCAACCTTGCCACGCAAGTCGCTGCTTAAACCCTCGACCGCCGGAGAAGCGTCATCCAGCGCATGAGCGATGGCGAAGCCTAAACGGGCCTGATCTTCTACCGGTGCGCGGTAGGTCCACGCGGCGATATCGTCCAGACGGGTATCGTCCACGTTGGTGACAAACAACGGGTGTTTGGCGCGCTGGCCAATGTTGAGGATCGCCGCAATCTGCCAGTCGGCCACTTTCTGCGCCGCCGCCATCTCACGTGCTTTCCCTTTCACGGCCTGACGGACCGCCAGTGCGACACGTGCGCCCGTCTGGGTAATGTCTTCGCCCAGAACCAGAACCGCATCGTAAGATTCAATTTCGCGCAGCGCCGGGGTACGAATACCGCCCTCACGCAACACTTTTAGCATTAATTGCAGACGTTCCTGCTCGCCGCTGGCGATGCCGGTATAGAAGTTTTCTGCTCCAACCAGCTCACGCAGCGCGAAGTTGCTTTCGACACTGGCGCGCGGGGAGCCGATACCGATCACTTTCTTCGACTGGCGCAGAATATCTGCCGCGCCCTGCATCGCCTGCTCGGCGTTAAGGGTGATCAGGTCATTGCCACGGCGCTGAACCGGCTGACGCGGACGGTCTTTCAGGTTGACATAGCCATAGCCGAAACGACCACGGTCGCAGAGGAAGTAGTGGTTAACAGTACCGTTGTAGCGGTTTTCGATACGACGCAGTTCACCGTAACGTTCACCCGGGCTGGTGTTACAACCCAGTGAGCACTGCTGGCAGATGCTCGGTGCAAACTGCATGTCCCACTTACGGTTGTAACGCTCGGAGTGGGTTTTATCGGTGAAGACGCCGGTCGGGCAGATTTCTACCAGGTTACCGGAGAATTCGCTTTCAAGCGTACCGTCTTCCGGGCGACCAAAGTAGACGTTGTCGTGTGCGCCATAAACGCCAAGATCCGCGCCGTCTGCGTAGTCTTTGTAGTAACGCACGCAGCGATAGCAGGCGATGCAGCGGTTCATTTCGTGAGAGATGAACGGCCCCAGGTCCTGGTTGCGGTGAGTACGTTTGGTGAAACGGTAGCGACGGAAGCTATGACCCGTCATCACGGTCATATCCTGCAGGTGGCAGTTGCCGCCCTCTTCACAGACCGGACAGTCGTGCGGGTGGTTGGTCATCAGCCACTCTACGACGCTTTCACGGAACTGCTTCGCTTCTTCATCGTCGATAGAAATAAAGGTGCCATCGGATGCCGGGGTCATACAGGACATGACCAGGCGACCACGCGTGTCTTCCGCGTTTTGATATTGCTTCACCGCACACTGGCGGCACGCACCCACGCTTCCCAGCGCCGGATGCCAGCAAAAATAAGGAATATCAAGGCCCATAGAGAGACATGCCTGTAATAGGTTGTCCGCTCCGTTAACCTCGTATTCTTTGCCGTCTACATGAATCGTAGCCATTAGCGTGCTTCCAAATTAGAAATTTAACTCACCAGCGCGTTTTAAGCAGGTTCGGCTGAATCCCAGGAATAGCCTGGGTATTGCTGAACTGTTGCTTAATGCCTGCCTCGAATTCTTCGCGGAAGTATTTAATTGCGCTCTGCAGCGGCTCTACCGCACCTGGCGCATGCGCGCAGAAGGTTTTACCCGGTCCGAGGAAACGACACAGTTGCTCAAGTGTCTCGATATCCCCAGGCTGGCCTTCGCCGCGCTCTAACGCGCGCAGAATTTTCACGCTCCACGGCAAACCGTCACGGCAAGGCGTACACCAGCCGCAGGATTCACGGGCGAAAAACTCTTCCAGATTACGTACCAGCGAAACCATGCCAATTTCGTGGTCTACCGCCATGGCCAGCGCCGTACCCAGACGGCTGCCCGCTTTACCGATGCTTTCGAATTCCATCGGCAGATCGAGGTGCGCTTCGGTCAGGAAGTCAGTCCCTGCCCCGCCCGGCTGCCAGGCTTTGAATTTCAGGCCATCACGCATACCGCCCGCGTAATCCTCAAGGATTTCGCGAGCCGTGGTGCCAAACGGCAGTTCCCACAGTCCCGGATTCTTCACGCGACCTGAGAAGCCCATCAGTTTGGTGCCCGCGTCTTTGCTCTTCGAAATGTTCTGGTACCACTCAACGCCGTTAGCGAGGATTGCCGGGACGTTACACAGAGTTTCGACGTTGTTTACACAGGTCGGTTTACCCCACACGCCGGAGCTCGCCGGGAATGGCGGTTTGGAGCGCGGGTTGGCGCGGCGACCTTCGAGGGAGTTAATCAGCGCGGTCTCTTCACCACAGATATAACGCCCGGCACCGGTGTGCACGAACAGTTCGAAATCGAAACCAGAACCGAGGATGTTTTTCCCCAGCAGACCCGCTTCAGTCGCTTCGGCAATCGCACGGCGCAAATGCACCGCCGCTTCAATGTATTCGCCGCGCAGGAAGATGTAGCCACGGTACGCTTTCAGCGCAAACGCGGAAATGAGCATGCCTTCCACCAGAAGGTGCGGCAGTTGCTCCATCAGTAAACGGTCTTTGTAGGTACCCGGCTCCATTTCATCAGCGTTACACAGCAGGTAACGGATGTTCATGGATTCGTCTTTCGGCATCAGGCTCCACTTCAGACCAGTGGAGAAGCCAGCGCCGCCACGGCCTTTCAGACCGGAGTCTTTGACCGCATTGACGATTTCATCCGGCGCCATACCGGTCAGCGCGCGACGCGCACCGGCATACCCGTTTTTGCTCTGATATTCATCCAGCCACACGGGCTGCTTGTCATCACGCAGACGCCAGGTCAGCGGATGCGTTTCGGGAGTACGGTTAACGGTTTTCATTTATACCGCTCCAGTAATTCGGGAATGCCTTCCGGGGTCAGATGCGCATGAGTATCCTCATCAATCATCATGTTCGGCCCCTTATCGCAGTTACCCAGACAGCAGGTCGGCAGCAGCGTAAAGCGGCCGTCGAAGGTGGTCTGGCCCGGCTTGATCTTCAGGTGGCTTTCAATCGCAGACTGAATACCCTGGTAACCGGTGATATGGCACACCACGCTGTCGCAATAGCGGATAACGTGACGGCCCACCGGCTGGCGGAAGATCTGACTATAGAATGTCGCCACCCCTTCCACATCGCTCGCCGGGATACCCAGCACATCAGCGATGGCGTAAATCGCGCCGTCCGGCACCCAACCACGCTGTTTCTGTACGATTTTCAGCGCTTCAATGGACGCAGCACGCGGATCTTCGTAGTGGTGCATCTCGTGCTCAATAGCTTCACGCTCTGCCGCACTCAGCTCAAAAGCCTCGGTTTCTGGTAATTGATTCTCGTGCATAATTAGCGGTCCACATCTGACATAACAAAATCGATACTACCCAGATACACAATCAGGTCAGAGACCAGACTGCCGCGGATGGCGGACGGGATCTGCTGCAGGTGCGCAAAGCTTGGCGTACGTACACGAGTACGGTAGCTCATGGTGCTGCCATCACTGGTCAGGTAGTAACTGTTAATACCCTTGGTCGCTTCAATCATCTGGAAGGACTCCTGCGCCGGCATGACCGGGCCCCAGGAAACCTGCAGGAAGTGGGTGATCAGGGTTTCGATATGTTGCAGCGTGCGCTCTTTCGGCGGCGGCGTGGTAAGCGGGTGATCCGCTTTGAACGGGCCTTCCGGCATATTGTTGAGGCACTGTTCAAGGATGCGCAGACTCTGGCGCAGCTCTTCCACTTTCAGCATCACGCGGGTGTAGCAGTCGGAAACACCGCCGCCAACCGGGACTTCAAAGTCGAAGTTTTCATAGCCAGAGTACGGACGCGCCTTACGCACGTCGAAGTCAATCCCGGTGGCGCGCAGACCCGCGCCCGTGGTGCCCCACTCCAGCGCTTCTTTCGCGCCATAAGCAGCCACACCCTGAGAACGACCTTTCAGAATGGTATTACGCAGCGCGGCTTTCTCGTACGAGGCCAGACGCTTCGGCATCCAGTCGAGGAATTCGCGCAGCAGACGATCCCAGCCACGCGGCAGATCGTGAGCCACCCCGCCGATACGGAACCAGGCCGGATGCATACGGAAACCGGTGATCGCTTCCACCAGATCGTAGATTTTCTGACGATCGGTAAAGGCGAAGAAGACCGGGGTCATCGCGCCCACGTCCTGAATAAACGTCGAAATGTACAGGAGGTGGCTGTTAATACGGAACAGTTCGGAGAGCATCACGCGAATCACATTCACGCGGTCCGGAACGGTAATTCCTGCCAGTTTTTCCACCGCCAGTACGTACGGCATTTCATTGACGCAACCGCCGAGGTATTCAATACGGTCGGTATACGGGATGTAGCTGTGCCAGGACTGACGCTCGCCCATCTTCTCGGCACCACGGTGGTGGTAACCGATATCCGGTACGCAGTCGACAATCTCTTCGCCATCAAGCTGGAGGATAATACGAAATGCACCGTGCGCAGACGGGTGGTTCGGACCGAGGTTAAGGAACATGAAGTCCTCATTGTCGGTACCACGCTTCATGCCCCAGTCTTCCGGCTTGAATTTCAGTGCTTCCATCTCCAGATCCTGTTTCGCTTTTGTCAGCTCAAACGGATCGAATTCGGTCGCACGCGCCGGATAGTCTTTACGCAGCGGGTGGCCTGTCCACGTCTGCGGCATCATAATGCGCGTCAGATGCGGGTGGCCTTCGATATCAATACCGAACATTTCCCATGTTTCGCGCTCATACCAGTTCGCGTTCGGGAAAAGTTTGGTGAAAGTCGGTACACGCAGATCGTTTTCAGATAACGCCACCTTGAGCATGATATCGCGATTGCGTTCAATGGAAATCAGGTGATAGAAAACGGAAAAATCCGCGGCAGGCAAACCCGCGCGGTGCGTACGGAGACGTTCGTCCATGCCGTGTAAATCAAACAGCATGACGTAAGGTTTTGGCAGTTTCTTGAGGAAATCACCTACTTCCAGTAACTGTTCGCGCTTCACCCAAACAACGGGTACCCCGGTGCGGGTAGCCTGAACGGTAAAGGCATCCGGCCCAAAACGGTTGCGCAGCTCGCCAATGACCGGATCATCAAGGTGATCGCGGGTCTGCCATGTGGCTTCTTGCGCAGTTAAGTCAGTCATATTGTTCACCATTGCAAAAGGTCCGTGGTGACTGTCAGGTAAGGCTCCGCGTTAGTTGATTATTAAAATGCGAAGTGTTTGCCATTACCTACAGGCGCAAATTAAATCTCGTCAGGTGTACGCAGATTCGTGACGGCAATACGTTCGCCGCGTTTACGCTCGCGCTCTGATTGCATATTGGCGCGATACACGCCCTGATCGCCAACAACCCACGACAGCGGGCGGCGTTCTTTACCAATGGATTCCTGCAACAGCATCAGGGCCTGCATATAGGCTTCCGGACGCGGCGGGCAGCCGGGGATGTATACGTCCACCGGGATGAATTTATCAACGCCCTGTACAACAGAGTAAATATCGTACATACCGCCGGAGTTGGCACATGCGCCCATGGAAATAACCCATTTTGGCTCAAGCATCTGGTCATACAGACGCTGGATTACCGGCGCCATTTTGGTGAAACAGGTGCCTGCGACAACCATCAGGTCCGCCTGGCGGGGAGAAGCACGCAAAACTTCAGCGCCAAAACGTGCCACGTCGTGCACCGCCGTAAACGACGTCACCATTTCGACATAGCAACATGACAGGCCGAAGTTGTAAGGCCAGATTGAGTTTTTACGGCCCCAGTTCACCATATCGTGCAGGGCATTTTCGAGCTTGCCCATGTACACGCTTTTGTTGACTTCTTGCTCCAGGGGGTCGGTTACGATCTCCTGTTTTTGCAGGGGGTAACGGTCGTTCTCACCGTTGGGATCTATGCGGGTGAGCGTATAATCCATCTTATTGCCTCGCGGTTAGCGTTGACGATTAGTGTAGCTGCTAGTCTCTGGATTGATTCGCTCGCGGCGTGAACGCGCAGGCGTCCAGTCCAGCGCACCGATTCGCACCAGGTAAACAAGACCTGCCAGCAGCACTAAAATGAAAATTGCAGCTTCGACAAAACCAACCCAACCACTCTCACGAATGGAGGTTGACCATGCATATAAATAGAGCGCTTCAACGTCAAAGATGACGAAGAACATGGCCACCAGGTAGAACTTGGCAGACAAACGAAGGCGAGCTGAGCCTACCGAATCGATACCGGACTCGAACGGGACGTTTTTGTGTCTTGCACGCGCCCGACCACCGAGGAACCGGCCACCGACGAGCATCAGGCAGCACAGGCCAATAGCGACAATAAGAAAGATAGCGAATGCCCAATGATGAGCGATGATTTCAGTGGATGTTGACATACGCATTGCTTAACTCAAAAGGTAGCGCTTAATACCTCTGCTCTTCTCGGCAGATGGCGCCACATCGATTCATGGGGAGGAATAAAACCACACGTTCAGTGCGAATTTGACAAAGTCGGTCAAACGATGTGGGTTTTTACTCCTTTCTATAACCTTTTGTCAACTTTAACAAAAGCTTCCTCACATTAGTTTACATCGACAGCAATTCATTAACATTTAATGCCGTTTTCTTCTTCAACCTCAAATAAAGCCCGCAAACAATCAGGGTGTTGAATCGTGTCCGTTGTGAGGTTTTACAAATATTACCCTCTTATTTTGACAGGATTTTGCCTGGATTCCTCCCCCTCTATGGGAGTATTTTCTTGATCTGAGACACGCTTTTGTTAATTCATTCCTAAAAACGGCAACAAAATGGCTAGTTTTTTAACATGAATGGCCATTACCAAAAACTATAGAACAAAAGCGATGAGATGACAGGCGGGATAATTAAGAAATTGATTTATTTAGTTATTTAACGCATTTATGTTTTATAAAGCACTAAATTGTGCAAAAAACAAACCGATGACAGCATTTTTGCTGCCAGCGGTCTATTTTCACACTTACATTTTGTTACCAGTTTTTGGCGCGGCTGTTACCCAAAATCACCCTCGACCACCAGTGAATCCCCTCCCCCTTCGGTGGCACTACTGCCGTAGTGCCAGGGATTCTGATAGTGCTCCATTGCCTCGAAAATCACCTGCGCCAGTTCATTTTGACTTAGCGGGTTATAGCAAAGGAGATATTCAGTCTCAGGCAGGAGCGGCAGGCCATCTGATTTACCCAATACCCGTAAATCAGGACTCATCATTTCAACGGGGCGGGCGGTGATCCCAAGCCCGGCTTTTACTGCCGCTTTTACCGCTGAAAGAGTGGACGCGACATAAGCAATACGCCAGGGAATATCCGCCTCATTAAGCGTATTTATCACGATATCGCGAAAGGGACTTGGTTCATCTAACAGGACCAGTGGTACCGCTTCACCTTTTTGCAACACGAATTCCGCAGAGCAGTACCAGTGCGTGGGTGAAGTTCGCAGCGTCAGGCAATCGAATTCACCAGGCCGATTAGTGGTAACAACAAGATCGACATCATCTTCTTTCAGTTTATCCCCGGCAAAAGGATTACGTTTGACACGCACATCCAATGCGAGCTTTGGATAAACAGAACTAATACGATTAAGCAGGAACGGCAAGATAGTGTCGGCAGATTCATCCGAAGCGCCGATCGTTAACGCTCCCTGTAAATTGCTAAACATTAACGATGTACATGCTTCATCATTGAAACGTAAGATCTTTCTTGCATAGCCCAGTAATTGAATGCCGTGCTCAGTTAACAGCTTATTTCGACCATGACGGGCAAAAAGCTCTTTCCCTACTAGCTGCTCCAGTCTTTGCATTTGCTGACTTACCGCTGACTGGGTGCGACAAACTGCGGCGGCTGCCGCAGCGAACGTGTTCAAATCAGCGACCGCAACGAAGGTTCTCAGCAGATCGAGGTCGAGATTCAGTATCGGACGATTTGCATTTATCATAATTTTTCACTTACGGGTTCCTCACTCGGAGTTACCCGGGTTTATGCTGTGCGCGTAAGATTTAAGCAATTCCCTTTTTAATGTGCATCCAGCAGAGTTATCACCCTGGTCAACTTGACAAAAAGTTCAGGTGTTTATAGTTCACAGTCTGGAGCAAGACAAACTCAACATCTTTATTCTGCATACTCCCTTCCCTATTGAATATATAAACCATGCGAATACTTGTTAATCCTTTTAAGGAAAAAGCATTTTTTTGCAACATTCTTAGCCGTACATGGCGAGCACGTCATATACGGCCAATTCATATGGCCGAACGGGAGTAGAAAAACGAGTAATAACAGCAAACTAATAATAACAAATTGTCCATACAGAAAGCATGGCTTTCCTCATTGAACCATTTCCGGGCATCATTTTAACCTAAAACCATTATATTTATAAGCATTATTGCGATTAATCTGATCGCCAAAAATCATCTCGCGAACGATTTAGTTTTATTAATATTAAAAGGGTCCACCTTTTCCTTTCGCAATATTAAATAAACGTGAAAAATAAATCACCTTATGTATTAATAATACTTAACATTATCTTCACAGATTTGGCGTTTCTCAGGCACTGTCTTACTTTCAAATTTATCACTCTCTATGTATTGAGAATGATTATGAGACGAAATCATTCTTCTCCATTGTCGCGCATACTGCAGAACCTTTCTTTTTTAGCAGAAAAATCGACAAAAAACAGCTCAAGAAGAACCATAAACCACAAACAATATCATTAACACTTGTATATAGAGATTTAACCAATAATGGTAGTTTAAAAAACGTTAATTGTGATGTGGTTAAGGCAAAATCTTCTTCTGTCCACCCTTCAAAACCTGCGCTCGTGGGAGTACATTGTTCGGTGCTGACTTCCACGGCAGGAAGTGGCACTCACAGCTAAAAGGTCAAAGATTCATGTCCTCCATCGAAAAATCCAGCAAATTAGACAACGTCTGTTATGACATACGCGGGCCGGTTCTCAAAGAGGCGAAACGCCTGGAAGAAGAAGGCAACAAAGTTCTTAAACTAAACATCGGCAACCCGGCGCCTTTCGGCTTTGAGGCGCCAGATGAAATTCTGGTCGACGTCATTCGAAATCTGCCAACCGCGCAAGGTTATTGTGACTCAAAAGGTCTGTACTCAGCGCGTAAAGCCATCATGCAGCATTATCAGGCACGCGGCATGCGCGATGTTACCGTTGAAGATATCTACATCGGTAATGGCGTTTCAGAACTGATCGTACAATCAATGCAGGCCCTGTTGAACAGCGGTGACGAAATGCTGGTCCCGGCGCCGGACTATCCTTTATGGACAGCGGCAGTGTCGCTTTCGAGCGGTAAAGCTGTGCACTATCTGTGTGATGAATCCTCTGACTGGTTCCCGGATCTTGATGATATCCGCGCGAAAATAACGCCGCGCACCCGTGGGATCGTCATCATTAACCCGAATAACCCCACCGGTGCGGTTTATTCGAAAGAGTTGTTGATGGAAATTGTCGAGATTGCACGACAGCATAATCTCATTATTTTCGCCGACGAGATCTACGACAAAATCCTCTATGACGATGCCGAGCACCACTCTATTGCCGCGATGGCGCCGGACGTGTTTACCATTACCTTTAATGGCCTTTCCAAGACCTACCGCGTTGCCGGGTTCCGTCAGGGCTGGATGGTACTGAGCGGACCGCAAAAACACGCTAAAGGCTATATTGAAGGGCTGGAAATGCTGGCCTCTATGCGTCTTTGCGCGAACGTCCCCGCACAGCATGCGATTCAGACCGCGCTTGGCGGCTACCAGAGCATCAGTGAATTTATCGTGCCTGGCGGGCGTCTTTACGAACAACGCAATCGCGCGTGGGAACTGATTAACGAAATTCCGGGCGTGTCCTGCGTGAAACCGAAGGGGGCACTCTATATGTTCCCGAAAATTGACGCTAAACGCTTCAATATTCATGACGATCAGAAAATGGTGCTTGATTTCCTGTTGCAGGAAAAAGTGCTGCTTGTTCAGGGAACGGCCTTCAACTGGCCATGGCCGGATCATGTGCGCATCGTCACACTGCCGCGCATGGACGACCTGGAAATGTCCATCACCCGTTTTGGCCGCTTCTTATCCGGTTACCACCAATAATTGCGCCGGGGGAGGATTTGCATCTTCCCCCACTCTCTGCGCACAATGACTCATCGTCGCAGTTACAGACAAGGTTTACTATGAGTCAAAGTCACTTCTTCGCGCACCTCTCCCGTCTTAAATTAATCAACCGTTGGCCACTGATGCGCAATGTGCGTACCGAGAACGTCTCGGAACACAGCCTGCAGGTTGCCATGGTGGCACATGCACTGGCGGCGATTAAAAATCGCAAATTCGGCGGCCAGGTTAATGCGGAGCGAATCGCACTGTTAGCGATGTATCATGATGCCTCAGAAGTATTGACCGGTGATTTACCCACCCCGGTTAAATACTTCAACTCACAAATCGCCCAGGAATATAAAGCCATCGAAAAAATTGCCCAGCAGAAGCTGGTCGAGATGGTGCCGGAAGAGCTACGCGATATATTCTCAGAGCTGATCGATGAGCATTATTACAGCGCTGATGAAAAATTGATCGTTAAACAGGCAGATGCACTCTGTGCATATCTGAAGTGTCTTGAAGAATTGTCTGCCGGAAATAACGAATTTATGCTGGCAAAATCGCGGCTGGAGAAAACCCTGGATGCCCGACGCAGTCCGGAAATGGATTACTTCATGCAAGTTTTTGTACCAAGCTTCCATTTATCGCTTGATGAAATAAGCCAGGATTCACCGCTTTAATACGCTTCTTTCCGTTTACGGCGTTACCCTCCGTCTGAAAAAGGTTACCCCGGCGCTCGCACTGCCGCCGGGGTAACCTTTAAAACGGAAACAGAACAGGGATCAATACGACGCACACCGCCATGACGAGCAGAGTAAACGGCACGCCGATTTTCACGAAATCGCTGAATTGATAATTACCCGGCCCCAGAACCAGCGTATTTACCGGTGATGATACCGGCGTCATAAACGCTGCCGAGGCGGCCATCGCGACAACCATCGCGAAAGGATAAGGAGAGACCCCCATCGATTTTGCTGTCGCCAACGCGATAGGCGCCATTAAGACAGCCGTCGCGGTATTGGAGATAAATAGCCCGATAGTGGCGCACAACACAAAAAGGCATACCAGCATCATATAGGGCCCATAGCTGCCGCCGAAATCGAGTAAGGCTTTAACCACCAAATCTACCCCACCCGTTTTTTGCAGCGCCAGCGCAAAGGGCATCATCCCGACGATCAAAATAAGGCTTGGCCAGTGAATGGCTTTATAGGCGCTCTCGGCATCAATACAGCGGAATTTCCCCATCAGCAGGCAGGCCGTGATTGCCGCCACCGGATTGGGGATTTCATCTGTCAGCATCAGCGCAACCATCAGCACCAGACAGAATATCGCATGAGGCGCCTGGCTATGGGCAGGAGAGACGGCGCTCTCTTCCACGGGCATATTAAGAACCAGAAACTCTCGCCCTTTCTGGCCCAACTGGCTAATTAACTTCCAGTTACCCACCACTAATAAAATATCCCCGAGTTGCAGGGGCTCATCGACAACGACGCCGGGCATTGCCTCACCGTCACGTTTAAGCCCAACCACGTTTAAGCCATAACGGGTACGAAAGCCAATTTCACGTACGGTTTTACCTAACAGCTCGGTCTCCGGTATCGGTGAAACCTCCGCCATCCCCACATCCAGAGCCTGGTCGGAAAAGTATTCACCGCGTAAAATCATCGGCTCCAGCAGTTGTTCGGCGCAGAATTCGCGTAAATCGACATCCGCCGCCGACATATCAATGAGTAAAACATCGCGGGCGCGAAATTCCGATACCCCATTAACGTTAACAATCACGCGGCGGAAACGTCGCCAGCGTTCAACGCCAATAACATTCGCGCCATAGCGTTCACGCAATTTCAGATCGTCCAGCCGCTGGCCAATTAAAGGGGAGCCCGGGCGAATTGCCAGGCGCCTGGCGCGCCCTGTCAGCCGGTACTCTTTTATCAAGTCGCGGAATGTACGCCGTTTCCAGCCGTCACGCTGGCTATCGTCTTTGTCGCTCTTAAGCATAAAGCGCATGAGCAACATATAGACAATGCCCATCAGCAAAATCACCAGCCCCAGTGGGGTAACGCTAAAAAAACTGAACCCGCTCAACCCCTCACGTAGCAGTTCGCTGTTGACCACCAGGTTTGGGGGGGTCGCCACCAGCGTCATCATGCCGCTGATAAGCCCGGCAAAGCTGAGCGGCATCATTAAACGGGAGGGAGAGATTTGCATACGCATCGAGACGCTGAGCACCACCGGAATGAAAATCGCCACCACGCCTGTGGAACTCATAAAGGCACCAAGCCCTGCGACGGTGAGCATCAGCAGAACCAGCATTTTAATTTCGCTGCTGCCGGCCATTTTTACCAGCCATGACCCCATGCTGGTCGCCACGCCGGTCCGTACCAGTCCGTCACCAATAATGAAAAGCGCGGCGATCAAGATAACGTTGGGATCGCTAAAACCCGACAACGCCTCGGTCATCGTCAACGTCCCGCTCAGAATAAACGCCACAATGACCAGCAACGCCACCGCATCCATGCGCACTTTACCCGTCGCAAAGAGGACGACAGCTATCATCAACAGGCATAACACCCAGATAAGCTCACCGTTCACAACATGTCCTTGTTTAAAATGGGGTGATTCATCTTGCCATAAAAAAGCCCCGACGGTGCGGGGCTACATCATGACTCAGGCTTTTCGTCTGACAACGACATGACCATCAGGCTGCTTTGTCACGACCACTTCATCCAGACGAGCAAGCACAAAGTCCGCCTCATCCAGGCGCGGCGAATCTGCAGGCACATTCACCGCGATAACATGGCAGTTTGCTGCAAGGCCAGACAGCACACCGGCCCCTGCGTCTTCCACCACCACACACTCTTGCGGCGGCAAACCCAGCAGTTTTGCCCCAAGCAGGTACGGATCCGGCTCAGGCTTTCCGCACTTAACCTGCTCCGCCGTGACAAATACGTCCGGCCTCGGTAAACCCGCCGCGCGGTGGCGAGCATGAGCAACAGGGATGGAGCCCGACGTCACGATGCCCCACGGGATATGGGATTCATTGAGATGGTTCAGTAACTCAAGCGCGCCGGGCAAGGCCACGACACCTTCGGTATCCGTCGCTTCAATCTCCTCCAGCCAGGTAAACTCCGCTGCGATATCCTCTTCGGAGCGACCGGCCATAAAGTGACGTAACGAAGTAATGGCCTGTTTGCCATGGATAAAATTCAGCACTTCGTCATGATCGATGCCGAAGCGGTCGGCCCAACGGCACCATGACCGCTCCACGACGGGCAACGAATTCACCAGGGTGCCATCCAGGTCAAACAGAAATCCTTTGCACTGCACGCGAGCCTCCTCAGGCATTGATAATTTGGTTAATTTCATTCGCGCTCAGATGATACTGGCGCGGGCAGGAGTGCCATACATTCAGCATACGCTGGTATTTTTCCCACATTGGCGTCTGGGCATTAAAGCCGTGTGTTCCGGCATCGAAATGGGTATAACGCCCTTCAATATTGACCATAAAGCGTACATAGCCGAGATAACGCGCTTCGGTGGCGGCATCAAAACCTAAGAAGGTGACGCGGCGTTCATCTATAGATTGTGCGTCTTTGAGATTGGCCCAGGAGACATGTAACGCATGGTACATCTCCATAATGTCGATAACGGTACGGCAGGTTTCTTCTTTAAGTTCGCCGAACTCACGATCCAGCTCACGCATTTGCAGACCATAGCCGCGCTCGATAATGGTCTGCAGGCGACGATAGCGCTCCGCATTTGCAGGATCCATCATGGTCATCATTTTATACTGATTAGACAAAATCAGTCGTTGGGCATTGGTCATTTCCATCTTACGACTCCTGTGCGCGTTGAAGATTAAAAAAAAGACACGGTAACTATTAATGGTTACTGTGCCTTTTTTTACTGACCGTTTCGATGATCAATCACAAGTCATCAAGGAAAGTTTTATCGAGTTGTTTGAAGGCGCGCTTAAGCGTGTCAGCTAATGCCTGATAATCCGGCTTACCTTCGACAGGCGCCAACGCCTGCCCTGCCTCCTGCAATTTACCGCGGACTTCATAAAACCAATGCAGAATTGATGGGGGCAACGGCGTAACAGAACGCTTACCAAGCCACCAGAGCCCTTGCATAGGCAGGCTCAGGGCAAACAGCGCCGTAGCGACAGCCGGGCCTAACTGCCCGCCAAGAGCGATTTGCCAGCACAGCGTAAACACAGCAACGGGCGGCATAAAGCGAATGGCATAACGGGTGGCGCGTATCGTCCGATTCTCTATAAATAGCGGGGCGAGGCTTTTTTCCATGGGCCAGGTCTTCGCATAGTGCTGTCCCCGGCGAAACAATCCAAAAAAATTGACGGGGCGATTTTCTGAAGTGGACATGGCGTTACCTCAACTTCACATATAAAAATTAAAATAATTGTGCAAAACAACAACTGTGCATGACAACGTTAAAATTTTTTGTCAAATGCGCACGGTATCAGGTATCCTGTGCCTGCCTTAACAGGCCGTAGACGAAGTGCGGTCGCTCGTCAACTTTGAAGTCCATTATGCCACTGTCTGAAATTTGCGCAAAATGGCATAAAATCTTAAGTATTCTTTCCATCATGCCAGAAAATTAATCAGGCATGATGTTAATCATAAATGTCAGCGTCATCATCCGTTATTCTGTGAGACTCACTGACGTTTTTTTAGCCACGTATCATAAATAGGTACTTCCATGTCGAGTAAGTTAGTACTGGTTCTGAACTGCGGTAGCTCCTCACTGAAATTCGCGATCATCGATGCAGCCAACGGTGAAGAGTACCTTTCTGGTTTAGCCGAATGTTTCCATCTTCCTGAAGCACGTATCAAATGGAAAATTGACGGTGGTAAACAAGAAGCGGCTTTAGGTGCAGGTGCCGCTCACAGTGAAGCGCTGAACTTTATCGTTAACACTATTCTGGCACAAAAACCAGAACTGTCCGCACAACTGACAGCGATCGGTCACCGTATCGTGCACGGTGGCGAAAAATACACCAGCTCCGTGGTTATCGATGAGTCCGTTATTCAGGGCATTAAAGATGCAGCCTCATTTGCACCGCTGCACAACCCGGCTCACCTGATCGGCATCGCGGAAGCACTGAAATCTTTCCCGAGCCTGAAAGACAAAAACGTTGCCGTTTTCGACACTGCATTCCACACCACCATGCCGGAAGAGTCTTACCTCTATGCTCTGCCGTACAAATTATACAAAGAGCACGGCGTTCGTCGTTACGGCGCGCACGGCACCAGCCACTACTATGTGACCCAGGAAGCCGCTAAAGTTCTGAACAAACCGGTTGAAGAACTGAACATCATCACCTGCCACCTGGGCAACGGTGGTTCTGTATCCGCCATCCGCAACGGCAAATGCGTTGACACCTCCATGGGTCTGACCCCGCTGGAAGGTCTGGTGATGGGTACCCGTTCTGGTGATATCGACCCGGCTATCATTTTCCACCTGCATGACACCCTGGGCATGAGCGTTGAAGCTATCAACAAAATGCTGACCAAAGAGTCCGGCCTGCTGGGCCTGACCGAAGTCACCAGCGACTGCCGTTATGTAGAAGATAACTACAAAGATAAAGAAGACGCAAAACGTGCCATGGACGTTTACTGCCACCGTCTGGCGAAATACATCGGCTCTTACACTGCGCTGATGGATGGTCGTCTGGATGCAGTTGTGTTCACTGGTGGTATCGGTGAAAACGCAGCAATGGTGCGCGAGCTGTCCCTGGGCAAACTGGGCGTTCTGGGCTTCGAAGTTGATCACGAGCGTAACCTGGCTGCCCGTTTCGGTAAGTCTGGCTTCATCAACAAAGAAGGCACTCGTCCGGCTGTCGTTATCCCGACAAACGAAGAGCTGGTTATCGCGCAAGACGCGAGCCGTCTGACTGCCTGATTTCACACCGCCAGCTTAGCTGGCGGTGCTGTTTTGTAACCCGTCAGAAATGACGGTAACGAAAAGAGGATTAACCGTGTCCCGTATTATCATGCTGATCCCTACCGGAACCAGCGTCGGCCTGACCAGCGTCAGCCTGGGCGTGATCCGTGCTATGGAACGCAAAGGCGTTCGTCTGAGCGTCTTTAAACCTATCGCCCAGCCACGCGCTGGCGGCGATGCGCCAGACCAGACCACCACCATCGTACGCACCAACTCCGGCCTGCCAGCGGCAGAACCGTTGAAGATGAGCTACGTTGAGTCCCTGCTCTCCAGCAACCAGAAAGACGTGCTGATGGAAGAAATCGTCGCACGCTACCACGAGAACAGCAAAGACGCTGAAGTTGTGCTGGTTGAAGGTCTGGTCCCGACCCGCAAACACCAGTTTGCTCAGTCTCTGAACTTTGAAATCGCGAAAACCCTGAACGCGGAAATCGTGTTCGTGATGTCTCAGGGCACCGATACTCAGGAACAACTGAAAGAGCGTATCGAACTGACCCGCAGCAGCTTCGGCGGCGCGAAAAACACCAACATCACCGGCGTTATCGTTAACAAACTGAACGCACCGGTTGACGATCAGGGCCGTACTCGCCCGGACCTGTCTGAAATCTTTGATGACTCCTCTAAAGCGAAAGTGATCAAAGTTGACCCGGCAAGCCTGGCGGCTTCCAGCCCGCTGCCCGTACTCGGCGCAGTACCATGGAGCTTCGACCTGATTGCAACCCGCGCAATCGACATGGCGCGTCACCTGAATGCGACCATCGTTAACGAAGGCGAAATCAGCACCCGTCGCGTGAAATCTGTGACCTTCTGTGCGCGTAGCATCCCGCACATGCTGGAGCACTTCCGCGCAGGTTCTCTGCTGGTGACTTCCGCAGACCGTCCTGACGTGCTGGTTGCCGCATGCCTGGCTGCGATGAACGGCGTTGAAATCGGCGCGATCCTGCTGACTGGTGCCTACGAAATGGACCCGCGCGTCAGCAAACTGTGCGAACGCGCATTCGAAACCGGCCTGCCGGTATTCATGGTTGAAACCAACACCTGGCAGACCTCTCTGAGCCTGCAGAGCTTCAACCTGGAAGTGCCGGTTGATGACCATCAGCGTATCGAGAAAGTTCAGGAATACGTTGCCAGCTACATCAATGCAGATTGGATCGAGTCTCTGACCGCCACGTCTGAACGTAGCCGTCGCCTCTCTCCGCCTGCCTTCCGTTATCAGTTGACCGAACTGGCACGTAAAGCCGGTAAACGCGTTGTACTGCCAGAAGGCGATGAACCGCGTACCGTTAAAGCAGCGGCTATCTGTGCTGAACGCGGTATCGCAACCTGCGTACTGCTGGGTAACCCGGAAGAGATCAATCGTGTTGCTGCGGCGCAAGGCGTTGAACTGGGTACAGGCATCGAAATTGTTGATCCGGAAGTGGTACGTGAAAGCTACGTGGCACGCCTGGTTGAACTGCGTAAGAGCAAGGGTATGACCGAAGCGGTTGCCCGCGAACAACTGGAAGACAACGTTGTTCTGGGTACCCTGATGCTGGAGCAGGATGAAGTTGACGGTCTGGTTTCCGGTGCGGTTCACACCACGGCAAACACCATTCGTCCGCCGCTGCAGTTGATCAAAACGGCGCCGGGCAGTTCTCTGGTCTCTTCCGTGTTCTTTATGCTGCTGCCGGAACAGGTTTACGTTTACGGTGACTGTGCAATCAACCCGGATCCGACCGCTGAGCAACTGGCAGAAATCGCGATTCAGTCCGCTGATTCCGCTGCTGCCTTTGGCATCGAACCGCGCGTGGCAATGCTCTCCTACTCTACCGGTAACTCCGGTGCGGGTAGCGATGTTGAGAAAGTCCGCGAAGCAACCCGTCTGGCGCAGGAAAAACGCCCGGATCTGGTTATCGACGGTCCGCTGCAGTACGACGCCGCCGTTATGGCCGACGTTGCGAAATCCAAAGCACCGAACTCCCCGGTTGCAGGTCGCGCTACTGTGTTCATCTTCCCGGATCTGAACACCGGTAACACCACCTACAAAGCGGTACAGCGTTCTGCTGACCTGATCTCCATCGGGCCGATGCTGCAGGGTATGCGCAAACCGGTTAACGACCTGTCACGTGGCGCACTGGTTGACGATATCGTCTACACCATCGCCCTGACTGCAATTCAGTCTGCTCAGCAGAAATAATTGCCGTAAATTGAAAAAAGCTCCTGCATGCAGGAGCTTTTTTTTAGCTTAGCGAAAACACTTTTCCTCGCGGGACAAAGGGCAGCCGACGATTCTGTGGCAATAACCAGGCATGCTCCATTTTCACCGAAACATTATTCTCGCAAAACCCGTCGGTAATAATCAGTAACGGCCCTCCACGCGGAAAATCTCCGCGCAACGCCAGGCTATCCAGTAATTCAATACCCGGCTGCAAGACGGTACCGCCTCTCCCTTGCAACGTAAAATGGTGAAGGAGTTGTTCAGGCTGGACCCACCCGCGATCGTAAGCTTTTGCGTCACAACAAATAAAACGCACGGCAAACACCTCGCGCGCCAGTGAATAACTGGCGATGGCACCAAGCGCCTTGCCCAGCAACTGAGGGTCCATCGATCCGGACGTATCCAGAACAACGCCAAAAACGCGCGAATGCCTTTCTTCTTCGCTCGGGGCTTGAATAGCTGGCCGGGGGATATCCGGTGTTGCACTCTGACGGCGAGACGGACGCGCATAGGTACGACGTCGCTCCGGCGGCGGGAAATGCTCATCGAACCACTCAGCCAGGGCGACATCCCAGGGGACGGGCGGTTGCGCCAGGCTGCGGATTTCTTCAATCAACCCCGCAGGCAGCGCCCCCCGGCTCTGGCCATACAGACAACGCTCCATCCCCTGATACAAGGCCCGACGACAATAGGCCTCAGCATTCATAAATCGCGGATCGCCATCCTCGCCCAGGATATCGCCCCCCGCCCTGCCCCTGAGGGTAATAAGCTTACGCGACCGGCGCATATCCATGGCGAGCGAGTCATAAATTTCTTCTGCCGACATCCCCTTAAACTGGGCGTCATAGAGCAATCCCAGCTCCGGCGGCGCGCCAACCTGCATCTCAATAAGCCAGTCGTTGATGATAAAATCGCAGGCTACATTCCACAGTTCCGCGTCGCGTCCGCGGCGGCGGGATGCATGGTTCAACCCTGCATGTAACAACTCGTGGGCAAAAACAAATAGCATCTCAGCCTGGTTTAAGCGGGCCGTCGGGTTGATCCAAATTTTGCCAATACCGACGTCAATCGCTGCCACCGCGATATCATACTGGCTGCATAACTTCGCATCTTCTTCAATGTCGAATCCTGTCGCCAGCGCGCCCAGCAAGGGGTAAAGGGTCATTATCTGTTGTCGGGCTTTCTGCGCTAACGTCAGCTTATATTTCTGCCCCTGCTGAGGCTGGTATCCCCCGACCTGTTCAAGTGCCTGGCTGACGCTATTGCTCAGGCCATCTGCCAGCAGTTCCTGCCAGTTGACGGAATGATAGCGCGATGATTTTTCAACGTGGACAAAATGACGTTGCTCGCCGCAATAGATGGCCTGCCAGCGGGCAAGCGATTCCGAAATACCCTCTTCCTGCAACTGGCGAAACAGAAGCTCCGCGTCGCTGTGTATGTCCTGGGGGAAAAGGTAAGACTGCAACTCTTCTGGCAATGGGCCGATTTTAAGCCCTTCGCAAAAATGCATTGTAGAAATCAGTACTGCCAGCTCCCAGGTAGCCGCAGGCGTTCGGGGGGTTATATAACCAAACCCCAGCGCCGCCAGCGCCTGGGCAACCATCCGCGCCCATTGTTCTGGCCGGGCATGACGCTTTGCATTAAGCCACAAATAGCCATCATTGCTAATTGCCAGCCAGTTTTTCGCACTCACCTGCGCGTGCGTATGGTCAAAACGCACATAGATGTGAGCGAAAATAGGCGAGAACAACGGATGCCATGCAATGATCTGCAACCCTGCCTGACAGGCATCGAGCGCAGGGTTGCGCTCCGTTTTGCGTTTCATTGTCCTTAATTCCTTACCGCCAGGCGAGGAAGATCGCGTGCAACCTCCAGTAAAAACCAGGCCGGAAGCTTTTTGCCATTTTCGTCTTCACTCATCACGGATTGCGCAATCTCGACGCTGATTCGCGCCAGCGTTTTCAGACAGTCTTTCGCCCGCATCGCAAGCTGCTTGTGCTCATTACGCAATGCCTTGTCCGTTTCGGGCAGCTCTTTATAAAGATGGGTACGGAAAGATTGGGCAAGGAAATAGAGAATGTCGCGATCGGCAGGATCGTCCGGCCAGTTCGCATCGCCCTTAAGAATGGAGGAAACGGTATGTTTTTGGCGAATCTGTTTGATAAACCCTTTAAAACTCGCCGCATGTGCAGGCGATAAAAGACCATAAATCAAGGCTTCCAGCATCTCATCACTGATAGCCTCACCAAATGATTTAAGGGCATCAGAAAGCATGTGCCAACTGCGTGGCGTTGAAAAAGGTTCTTCATGCTTCGGTGGCTCATTCCAGAGTTGATCCGGACGTAGCTGAATGTACTCCACAACCCAGGGGTGAATGGAGGATTCATTGATAGCCCAGTGCAGCCACTGACGATGGTCGGCGCGCAGATGGACATGCACCATACGGTTGATCAACGCCGAGGGCATCGGTTTCACGATGGCCGCATCTTTAGCACGATTCCCTGCACCAATGACGACGGTGCCCTCCGGCAGCCGATATTCACCAATACGCTGCTCCAGAATTAACGAATAAAAAGCTTTCTGAATTTCATGGGAGGAGGCATTCAGCTCATCCAGGAACAAAACGAAGGGTTTGTCACGGACGATATTTGCCGGGGGGTAAAATCGCGAACACTGCCCGTCAATTTGCGGAATACCCAGCAGGTCTTCTGGCGCGAGCTGGCTACCCAGTAGCGAGACGCACTCCATGCCGACTTCATCAGCAAAACGTCGCACCAGGGCACTTTTACCAATCCCCGGCGCACCCCATAAAAAGACAGGGCGGGTAATGGCAACATTCAGGAGAAATTCAAAGGTCTGATCGGGTGTCAGTTGAATAGCTGAAAGCATATAAAAATTCCTTTTTCATTATATTTTTTGCAACCTTTCAAGTTAATACAAAAGCGAAACCCCGTCACCTTAAATTTTTCTGCTGCTCTTTTTTATACGCGTAAAAAAGCCACGCTGATTATTCATCAGCATGGCTCATTCACGTGTTCAGTTCGCCGCGTGTTCAGGCCAGGCTTTTCGCCGTAACCTTATTCTGTTTCTTCGGCTTTTTCGACAGAGTTGCTGGCATTACGGCTCATCCACAGCGCCAGCGCTTTTAACGAATCCTGGGTGAATTCATCGCAGCGGGCGGTGATTTCTTCCGGCGTCATCCACCAGACTTCGCTCACTTCCTCTTCCTGCAGGGCAAACGGACCATGAGAGACACAGCTAAACAACCCGCCCCACACCCGGCAGTGTTCGTCTTCAAAATAAAATGTGCCATGTTCAGCAAACGGGACACCGGCAATACCAAGCTCTTCTTCGGCTTCACGGCGAGCGGAATCCAGCAGCACTTCGTCAGCCTGCACAACGCCGCCTGCGGTGGCGTCCAGCATACCCGGCATAAAATCTTTGGTTTCCGTACGGCGCTGAACCAGGATCTTGCCCATCCCATCATGGACGACAATATAGGTCGCGCGGTGACGCAAACATTGCGCGCGCATTTGCTCGCGACTCGCCTGGGCGATGACTTCGTTGTCCTCGCTGACAATATCCACCCACTCCGTGCCTGTAAAATGATTCGGTTCCACCATCAGAAATGTCTCGTCATTGCGCTCTTATGGCGCGTTTTAGTTGAAGGGTAACTTACGGATTAATCGCGACCTGTGCAATAAGCCGCTTATCATTCAGTGCCATTACGCGCAAAACACCCTCTTCCAGCATGCCGTAACTGGCGTCAAATCCCCCTTTGGGAATACTCACCGAGCCCGGATTGAAGTGAAAAATGTCACCCTGCCGCTGCGCCACCGGCAGATGTGTATGACCATAGACCAGCACGTCACCCTGCGCCAGTGGCGGTAAATTATCCGGTCCGAACAGGTGACCGTGGGTCAAAAACAGCCGCTGGTCAGGCAATACTACTTGCTGCCAGGGGGCCGTAATGGGGAAATTGAGCAGCATCTGATCGACTTCGCTGTCACAGTTGCCACGTACCGCAATAATACGCGACGCGTGTTCATTCAGCCGCTCCGCCACCTGTGCGGGCGCGTACCCTTGCGGCAGCGCGTTTCTTGGCCCGTGATTCAGCACATCACCCAAAATCACTAACCACTGCGCCCCGCTTTCAGCAAACAGCGTCAGTACGCGTTCGGTGGCAGGCAGCGAGCCATGAATATCGGATGCGAACATCAGTTTCATCACTACACCTCAGGTTAAAGAGAATGCCGTATCATACCGCAAGTGCGGCCAGGTCTCAGCCGGCACGCTTCGCCGACAGTGCAACATAGCGTTGTATTGAGGAGCGCTGCCACTGGAAGGTGGCGTAATCCACCAGACGCTCCGGTACCTCATCGCCATTCATTACCAGCCGGTTAATCATCAGGGCCAGATCGGCATCGGCGATACACCACTCGCCAAACAGATTCGGCTTACCGTGCGCCAGTAATTCCCCAGCAAGGGCAAAGAGTTTGGCGGCACTCTGCTGGCCTGCGGCGCTGAGCGGCGCTTTTTTTGCCCCGGCGAAAATCACGTCGGTGCTGCGCTCTTCGCGAATCGGCATCAGATCGCTGCGGACCCACGCCTGCACCTGACGGGCACGGGCGCGTTTTTGTAAATCGTGAGGATAGATACGTTCATATTCCGGCGGCGCAAAGCGCTCTTCCAGATACTCATCAATTGCCGAGGATTCGCTGAGCTCGAAACCGTCAATTTCCAGCACCGGCACGCGGCGAGTAAGGTGATAGCCAGTCCATCCCGTCTTCTGCTGCTCGCCGTGTTCCAGATCAATGGTTTTCAGGCTAAAGGGCAGCGCTTTTTCCTGGAGCGCTACATAAGCAGACATGACATAAGGGGAGAAAAAATCCGCATCTGACCACAACGTGATTGTCGACTCGCTCATAACATCCTCTCAACGATTAGGTTTTTCATCAAAATATAACGTCTTGTTAAGAGTGTCACTTGATCAAAACTCAAGAGCGGTAAGTAACGCTTATACTCATTAAAACCCCTATTGCGCCAGAGGAACAAATGATTGACCTCTTTTACGCTGCAACCCCAGGCGGGCAAAAAATCACGCTTTTTCTTAAAGAAGCGGAGCTTGCCTGGCGGCTTATTCGGGTGGATATCAGCAAAGGCGAGCATTACAGGATCGGTCATGGTTAATGCCCACCAGCGGCAACGAATCGTACTGGATAATGACCCGGCGGTGAATAACAGATTTGAGCATATTCGCATCCGGCCAGGGGCGATACTCGCGCGGGCGAAAGCGCAGTAAATCTAAATGGCAGCAATGTTTTCCTTGTGTATGATGAGACTGTTATTACTGAGGGAAGCCTGCAATGTCACAACCAGACGCCATTATTCGGATTAAAAATCTGCGCCTGCGCACATTTATCGGTATCAAAGAAGAAGAGGTCACCAACCGTCAGGATATCATTATCAATGTCATCATCCATTACCCGGCCGATAAGGCCCGCGCCAGCGAAGATATCAATGACGCGCTAAACTACCGCACGATAACTAAAAGCATAATTCACCATGTCGAGAGTAACCGCTTCTCGTTATTGGAAAAATTAACTCAGGATGTGCTGAATATCGCACGCGAACATCACTGGGTCACTTATGCTGAGGTTGAGATCGATAAACTTCACGCATTGCGTTACGCCGACTCTGTGTCCATGACCATGAGCTGGCGTCGTCAAGCGTAGCCCTGGAGGTTGCATGAAGATTCTGATTACCGGTGGTACAGGCCTGATTGGTCGTTTTTTGATTCCTCGTTTACAAGAGCTGGACCATTCCATCACCGTGGTGACACGCGACCCCGCCAAAGCGCAGCAAACGCTTGGCGATACGGTGGCGCTGCTACCAGGTCTGGACGATCTCACTGACCTCAATGATTTCGACGCCGTCATCAATCTGGCGGGCGAACCGATTGCCGAAAAGCGCTGGAGCGATGAGCAAAAACAGCGCCTGTGTGAAAGCCGCTGGAAAATAACCCAGAAGCTGGTCGATCTCACCCTCGCCAGCGCGAATCCACCGGAAGTATTTATCTCCGGCTCCGCTGTCGGTTATTACGGCGATACGGGGGATGCGGTGATCACGGAGGAAGAGACGCCGCATAACGAATTTACCCACGAACTGTGCGCCCGCTGGGAGCAAATCGCCAGCGGTGCGGAAAGTGAACGCACCCGCGTCTGTTTACTGCGCACCGGCGTTGTGATTGCACGCAAAGGCGGGGCAATTGCCAAACTGCTGCCGCTCTTTCGCGTCGGGCTTGGCGGCCCGGTCGGCACCGGTCACCAGTATATGTCCTGGATTCATATCGACGATATGGCTAACGGCATCATCTGGCTGCTCAATAACGACCTGCGCGGCCCGTTCAATATGGTTTCGCCCTACCCCGCACGTAACGAACAATTCGCTCACGCGCTGGGACATGCGCTTAATCGCCCGGCGGTTATGCATGCCCCGGCCGCCACCGTGCGCCTGATGATGGGAGAGTCCGCCGTGCTGGTCCTCGGTGGCCAGCGCGCACTGCCAAAACGACTTGAAGCCTCCGGGTTCGCGTTTCGCTGGTTCGATTTAGAAGAAGCGCTCAAGGATGTGGTGACACCCCCACCATTATAAGGCGTTTACCCGCGCCATTCCGGTGCTAAGCTAAGACGCTTTGCTACCGGAATGGCGAAACCATGATATTGACCACCGAGCGCCTGACGCTCTCTGCGTTTACCAAGGCCGACTGGTCTTTTTTCCTCACCCTACGCCAAAGCCCGGATATCATGCGCTTTATGGGCGCCATTGCCTGTGAAGACGATATTCGCACCCTGTTTATCTCCCGCCTGAACGATAATCACGCCCGGGTGATTCGCGACAGAAATGGCGAACCGCTGGGTGATATTGGGCTGCATATCAGTACGCACTATCCGCAGGAAGCCGATATCGGCTACGCCATTGCCCCTTTCGCACAGGGGAAAGGTGTTGCCAGTGAAGCGCTGAAAGCCATGCGGGATTATGCCTTTACGCAGACCCACGTCACCGCGCTGAATGCCTGGGTGCTGGCGGAGAATCAGGGTTCGGTGCGGCTACTGGAGAAACTGGGGTTTACGCGCACGCAGGTGCTGGAAAAAGGCTATACGATTAACGGCGTGGATTATGACGACTGGGCTTACCGCCTGGAAAAAACGCGATAAGGCGCAGAAACACTGCGCCTTATGCCAGTTTACACGCTCTGTTCCACCTCTTCCGCTGAGCGCCCCTGGCGCACGCGTTTGGGCTGCGGCACTTTGATGATAAAGGTCAGCACACCGGCAAAGATATACAGCCCGGTGTAGGCCCATACCACGCCTACGATATCGAAAAACGGCAGCAGAGCGGAGGCAATCGCCGGGGCGACAAAGTTGCTCATCCCGGCAGAGAGGTTATAGATGGAGACCGCCGCGCCTTTGTGATGCGGTTCCAGCGTCGGGAAGACCGCCGTCATCGGCACGAAAGCCGCAACAAAAATCCCCAGCATGATTGCCGGAATCAGCGCCACCGCGAAGTTATGCCCGGCATAGACCGGCAGGTAGTAAAACGTCAGGCTGGAGATGGCCATGCCCAGGCAGCCGAACCAGCGCACCTGGCGGATCCAGCCAATGTATTCCCCGGTGATCCCCCAGAAAATATTGGTGAAAATGGTGACGAAGAAGAACACCGCCCAGATTTGCAGCCATTCAGAGATGCTAAAGCCCAGACGATCAACAAACAGCAGCGGCATCACAATCGCAAAACCAAACAGAGACAGCGTATTGATGATACGGATCAGGCAGGCATAGAAGATATCGCGGTTAGTAAACAGAATGGTCGCCGCGCGGGAAAGCTCGGTCATTTTGTCGCGCAGCGGCAAATTCACCCGCGAACGGTCCACTGGCACATTGCGCAGGCTAAAGAACGCCACCAGGCCACCACAGCCGACCCAGACGATGGCAAACCACAGCGTCCCCGTTTCGCCAAACATCGGAATGGTCAGGCTTGGCAGGTAACTGCCCACCACGCCAATGCCGATGGAATACATGGCCCAGAACCAGCCTGTCGCCGCCGCCAGATTCGGGCGCGGCAGCACCTGAACCAGCATCAACATGAAAGAGTAGATAAACATCGGATAGGCCAGCCCGCGAATACCATAGAACAGCAGCATCAGCGGGTAGTTACGCATCCCCAGTCCCATCGACATAAACAGGGCATGCATAATGACCCACAGGACACAGCCAATAGTCATCGCGCGCTGCGGGGTGATAAGTTCTGCCACCACGCCGGATGCCCAGGCCGCCAGCGCTGCCGCCAGGCCGTAAATCGTAAAGACAACAGCAGACTGCGCAGGCGAGAAGCCCATATCGGTTATGTGTTTTGATAAGAAAGCCATTTCAAAGCCATCGCCAGCCATAAAAATCGCGATAGCCACAAATCCCCAGAGCAGTTTTTTCGGTAAGCCAAACCAGTATTCATTAGATTGCATAACAATCTTCCTTTATAAGCCGGGATATATGCCCCGGCGAGGGTACAGAGGCCGGGGCTAGAGGTTTAAGGCAGTAACGTGCGGGCGACCTGTTGCTGCTGATAGAGCAGCCGGAACAGCGCCAGCCGCTTCGCCAGCCATTGGCCGCGTTCAGGCTGCGGCGTAAAACGGGTGACCACCGGGGGTTTCAGACAGACCTTCGCCTCATCGCCGCCATCTGCCAGCCAGGCCAGACGCGCAGCACCCAGCGCACCGGAAGAACTTGCCGGATGCGTGACCATCGGAATGTTCAGCACATCGGCAATCAGTTGCGCCCACAGCGGGCTTCTCGCCCCACCGCCCGTCAGGCTGCACTGGCAAATCGAAGCGTTACCCAGCACATTCAGTCCATCGGCCAGCCCGAAGGTGACGCCTTCAATCACCGCGTAACCCAGCAGCGCGCGGCTGGTTTCATGGCGCAGATTGAAAAAACTCCCTGCCGCCAGCGGATCGTTATGCGGTGTGCGCTCCCCCGACAGATAAGGCAGGAATACCGGCGCGCGTTTCAGTTCCTCTTCCGTCAGTTGGGCAATCTCGTCCATCAACTGGCTTTCGGTGACCGAAAGCAGATTACAGATCCAACGCAGACAACTGGCGGCGCTCAGCATCACGCTCATCTGGTGCCAGCGTCCGGGGAGCGCATGGCAGAAGGCATGTACCCCAGAGTCCGGGTCTGCCTGCAGCGCATCGTTGACCACGAAAATCACCCCGGACGTCCCCAGAGAGATAAACGCGTCGCCCGGCGCTACCGCGCCGACGCCCACGGCAGAGGTGGCGTTATCTCCCCCGCCCCCGGCGACCACCACCGAGGAGCTTAAGCCCCACTCGGTAGCCAGCGCGGCACGCAGCGTCCCGCCAGGCTCGCTGCCTTCCACCAGCGACGGCATCTGGCTGCGGTTGAGGTCAGTCATGGCAAGCAGTTCGTCTGACCAGTCGCGTTTTGCCACATCCAGCCACAGGGTGCCAGCCGCGTCGGACGGGTCGCTGACAAACTCACCGGTTAAACGCCAGCGCAGGTAATCTTTTGGCAGCAGTACTTTTGCCACCCGGCTGAACACGTCCGGCTCGTGACGGGCCACCCACACCAGCTTCGGCGCGGTAAACCCCGGCATGATCATGTTGCCGCTGATCGTCATCATTTCCGGATGATGCTCACTCAGCCATGCGCACTCGTCGGCGCTGCGGGTGTCATTCCATAAAATACAAGGACGCAGCACGTTGCCGTCGTTATCAAGCAGTACCGCACCGTGCATCTGGCCCGACAGACCGATGGCGCGAATAGCCGCCCACTCCTGCGGATGCTGCTGGCGCAGTTCGGTGACCACCCGGCCACAGGCCTGCCACCAGGCCTGTGGATCCTGTTCCGCCCAGTGCGGATGCGGACGTTGCACCGTCAGCGCGGCATGCGCCGAGGCGACAATCTCACCATCGCCGTCAATGAGCAGCGCTTTTAATTCTGAGGTGCCAATATCAATGCCCAGGTACATAGCGCCCCCTTACACTGCCGCCAGTTGTGATTCAGGTTGTTTTATCCACTGCTCCAGCTCCGCGACGGTACGACGCAGCAGGGTTAAGAACTCGGCGGATTTCGCAAGGCCAGCAAACAGCGCATCGTCTGCCACCCACACCGCCAGCGGATCAGGCGCGTTGAAAACGGCGCGTACGGCATCGGGTTGCATCACGCCATCCTGATAGGTATAGGGCAGAGAACCGTCGGCCCAGCGTTTCAGGAACAGGAAGAACAGTGCAGGCAGCACGGCGGTCGCAGAGGGGACATCGCCGCGTTTGTAGCATTCGATAAGCGTCGGCGTGACCATTCCAGGAATTTTGGACAGACCGTCGGCGGCGACGCGCTGATTAGTGTCTTTGATGTAGGGGTTGCTAAAGCGCGCCAGTACCACATCGCGATACTTCGCCAGATCGAGCGGACTTGGCGTCAGTGAGGGAATGACATCGCGTGAGACATACTCCCAGGCCATCTGACGAATGGCGCTCTGGCGGGTGCTGTCATCAATAAAGCTCAGACCAATCAACGTTCCCGCCCACGCGATGCAGCTATGGGTAGCGTTCAGAATGCGGATTTTCGCCTCTTCCCAGGGCAGTACGGATTCCACCAGTTCCACCCCTACCTTTTCGAGCGCCGGGCGGCCATTAATAAAATCATCTTCAATCACCCACTGAATAAAGGATTCGCCCATTACCGGTACCGCATCTTTAATGCCGGTTGCCGCCAGTACCCGCTCGGCCATATCCGGTGTCGGGCGCGGAGTGATGCGGTCGACCATGGTATTGGGTGACGTGGTGTTGTTTTCTACCCACTGGCATAGTTCGGTTTCGCCCTTCGCCTGCAAGAAGGAGAGAAAGCCGTGGCGAAAGCGCTCGCCGTTATGGCGCAGGTTATCGCAGTTCAGCAAGGTAACGGGGTTGCCATGCTGCGCAATACGCTGTTTCAGGATACGGGTCAGCGCGCCGTAAAGTGTGCGGATCCCGCCGTTCAGGTCGGCCTGAATGTCGGCCTGCTGCTGATCCAGCTCATGCTCGGGCGTCAGGTAGTAACCACTTTCGGTCACCGTAAAGGCGATGACGCGCGTTTCGGCATCGGCACCCTGTTTTACCAGTGCGCTAATTTCGCTATCCCAGGGCAACACTTTGCGAATTGAGGTGATGGTTTCATACTGCCGTTCGCCCTCCGGCGACACGGTTTCCAGCACATATTCACCGTTTTGCGCGGCGAGATGGCCCAGCAGCACACTGGCGTCATCGCGAATATTTCCCAACGCGATGCTCCAGCGGTCATCCCCCTGCTCCATCAGTTTGTGCAGATACCACGCCTGATGAGCACGATGAAACGACCCGGCACCAATATGCATCCACACCGCTTTTTTCTCGGACATAATCATCACCTCAATTTTGAGCATTTGACATATTTACGGGCTTATGCCCGTTTGTTGTATGTATGTTAGTAGTGAGATGCGAAGGTTTTCTGCGAGGAAACTCACGAAAATAGCTTTTGCTCTTTAAAATTACATTTGCCCATTTTTGTTAAGCTGACCATTGCGCGTACAATGGCGGCAGGAAATTAGGGGAATGTGTGATGAATAAAGAAGAGAAAAAACAGGAACTCGCCGCCCGTGCCGCATGGATGTATTACGTGGCGGGATTAACACAACAGGATATTGCCTCGGCGCTGGGCCTGTCGCGCCAGGTAGCACAACGGCTCATTTCCGGCGCCCGCGAAACCGGGATGGTTACCGTCAATATCAGCCATCCGGTAACCCGTTGTCTGAAACTGGCGCACGACCTGCAAGAAAAATATGCCCTCAGCCTGTGTCGCGTAGTGCCATCTGCCGGGCAGGAAGATGATGCCATTCAGCAGATGCTGGCCGTGGAAGGGGCACAGGTGATGGCACAATTTATCTGTGAAGAGAAACCGCAGGTCTTTGGTGTCGGCTCCGGTAAAACGCTGCGCGCCGTGATTGACGCCCTGCCGTCACTGGAGCGACCGCAGCATCAGTGCGTATCGATGATCGGCGCCATCGCACGGGATGACTCCGGTACCCGTTACGATGTGCCGCTGAAAATGGCGGAAAAAATGCAGGGTAAGTATTTTTTCATTCCAGCGCCGCTCTATGCCGATAGCCCGGAAGATAAAAACAGTTGGTGCCAGCATCAGATCTACCAGCGCGTGGCGGCAAGAGCGCTTAACGCGGATGTCACTTTCCTTGGCATTGGCGAGGTGAAATTGGGTTGCCCGCTGAACACCGAGGGGTTTATTACCGACGCCCAGGTCAAAGATTTGGAGACGCAGCATGTCGCAGGCGAGATGCTTGGCCATTTCTTTAACCATCAGGGTGTACGCCTGGATTCCGAACTGGATGCGATGCTGACCAGTGTGCCGCTCACCAGCCACACGCAACGAAAAGTGGTCGGCTTTGCCGGAGGGGAACGTAAACTTGCCGCCATTCGCGCAGCCCTGGTCGGTGGCTGGGTCAATGGGCTGGTGACGGATGAAGATACCGCGCTGCAACTGCTGGCGGAATAAGCGGCTACCGGCGAGCGCCGGTAGCCCGATGATTACTTAAGTGAACCTTTGAGGAACTGCTGCAGACGTGGGCTTTTCGGATTGCCAAACAGCTCATCCGGCGCGCCTTCTTCTTCAATTTTGCCCTGATGCAGGAAAATCACATGGGTGGACACATGGCGGGCAAAGCCCATTTCATGCGTCACCACCACCATGGTTTTTCCCTCTTCCGCCAGTTGCTGCATGATGCGCAGCACTTCGCCCACCAGCTCCGGGTCCAGCGCGGAAGTGGGTTCGTCAAACAGCAAGACTTCCGGTTCCATTGCCAGCGCACGGGCAATAGAGACGCGCTGCTGCTGACCGCCAGAGAGATGCACCGGATATTTTGCCTGCTGAATACCATCAATACCCACTTTCGCCAGGTATTTCACCGCACGCTCGCGGGCCTCCTGTTTGCTCAGCCCCAACACCTGGATTGGCGCCTCCATGACGTTTTCCAGAACCGTCATGTGGCTCCACAGGTTGAAATGCTGGAACACCATTGTCAGGCGGGTACGCAACAAACGCAGTTGCTGTTTATCCGCTACCCGCAATTGACCGTCTTTATCGCGCACCAGGTTGATGTTCTCGCCATTGACGATGATCGTTCCTTCACTTGGCTTCTCAAGGAAGTTTATGCAGCGCAGAAAGGTACTTTTACCGGAGCCGGACGAGCCAATAATGCTGATCACATCCCCGGCGTTAGCCTGCAGCGACACCCCTTTCAACACCTCATGCTCGCCGTAGCGTTTATGTAAATCGATAACGTTTAATTTATTGTCAGACATGATGTTCTCAGTGCGTCGAAGAAGGTTTTATATGCTGCAGCCAGCGTTTTTCCGCCTTGCGGAACAGGCTAATCAGCACATAAGAGATGATCAAATACAGTACTGCCGCCATACCAAACGCGGTGAACGGCTGGTAGGTCGCGGAGTTAATATCACGGGCAATTTTGAGCAGATCCGGCACCGTCGCGGTAAAAGCCAGCGCGGTAGAGTGGAGCATCAAAATCACTTCGTTGCTGTAGGCAGGCAGCGCAATGCGCAGCGCCGACGGAAGGATAATGCAGCGATACATTTTCACCGACGAGAAACCATAGGCGCGGGCGGCTTCAATTTCCCCGGCCGGTACCGAACGGATCGCCCCGGCGAAAATCTCGGTGGTGTAAGCACAGGTATTGAGCGTTAACGCCAGCACCGTACAATTGAGGCCGCTGCGGAAAAACGCGTTGAGCAGTTCCGTTCCCTTCACGATTTCCAGCGTATACATGCCTGAGTAAAACACCAGCAACTGCACATAGAGCGGCGTGCCGCGAAAAATATACGTGAACAGCCAGATGGGAAATTGAATGTATTTGTTGCTGGAGACGCGACCAATGGCTAAAAATACCGCCATGACGCCGCCCATCACCACCGAAGTGATCAACAGCCACAGGGTAATAGCCACCCCGGTGAAGCGGTAACCATCGGTCCACAACAGCGATTTCCAGTACTCCTGAATAATCTCGATCACAGGTCAGCCCTCTTCACACCTACGGAGTAGCGACGTTCGAGAAGAAGCAGTACGCCATTAGAAACGGTGGTAAACACCAGATAAATCAGGCCGCATACGACGGCAAAGTAGAACGGCTCCCAGGTACTTTTCCCGGCGAGCTGCGTGGCTTTCACCACATCTTCCAGCCCCAATAACGACACTAACGCCGTCGCTTTGAGAATAACCTGCCAGTTGTTGCCAATCCCCGGCAATGCGAAGCGCATCATGGCCGGAAACAAAATACGGCGGAAGGTCTGTGAGTTGGTGAAACCAAACGCGGTGGCAGCCTCGATATGCCCTTTCGGCACCGCCATATAAGCGCCACGGAAGGTTTCGGTGAAATAGGCACCATAAATAAACCCCAGGGTGATAATACCCGCCACCATAGGATCAATATCGAGTTGCTCCATACCCATCGCATCGGTCAGCGTGTTGAGGGCTATTTGCAATCCGTAAAAAATCAGCAGCATCAGCACCAGATCGGGCACGCCGCGAATCAATGTGGTGTAGCCTTCAAAAACCAGCGCTAACGGACGGTTTTTAGAGAGTTTTGCGCCCGCACCGGCCAGGCCAATCAGTACCGCCAGCACCACGGAACTGATAGCCAGTTCCAGCGTGACAAGGGCACCATGAAAGATAACTTGAGAAAAACCATACAGCATGCAGCCTGTCCTGTCGTATTCGTGTCTGCCGCGTCTCTTCCCCTTCCGGGCGGAAGGGGTCGCACGTTAAACACGCGTGGAATTAACCACCATAAACATCAAAATCAAAGTACTTTTTCGCCAGTTTTTCGTAAGTTCCGTCTGCACGCATTTCCGCGAAGGCTTTATTCAGCGCTTCACGCAGTTCGTTATCGTCTTTACGAATCCCCATACCGGTGCCGACGCCAAACAGCTTCTCGTCTTTAATAGACGGACCGCCAAATTTGTAGTCTTTACCCATCGCCGTTTTCAGGAAACCTTCGCTGGCGGCCACTTCATCCTGAAACGCAGCATCAATACGGCCTGCGGTCAGGTCTGAGTAGATATTGTCCTGTCCCTGGTAGGAGACGATTTCAATACCCTGCGGCGCCCAGTGAACATTACCGTACGTTTCCTGCGTGGTGCCCTGCAATACGCCAATGCGTTTGCCTTTCAGCTTCGCGAGATCGGGAACGATGTCGGAGTCTTTCGCCACAACCAGACGAGAATCCGCTGCATACAGCTTGTCGGTGAACGAAATTTCCTGTTGGCGTTTTTCAGTAATTGAGAGAGATGACATGATGGCGTCGATTTTTTTCGCTTTAAGCGAAGGAATCAGCGCGTCCAGTGGGTTTTCAATAAAGACACACTGGGTTTTGATACGCGTACACAGCTCTTTCGCCAGCTCGATGTCAAAACCAACCAATTCGCCCTGCGAATTCTTTGATTCGAAAGGAGCATAAGTTGGGTCAGTACCGATGCGGAGTTTTTGCGGAATGGCTGCGAATGCGCTTGAAACGCTGGAGATAGCGAGCACCAGAGAAAGTGATAACACCAATTTTTTCATAATTATCCTCAACAGACTGTCTTTCCTAAGGGATTTATTAGAAGAATACGGTGTCGCTATCGTGCCATTATATGGCACGGCAAGGCAAAGCATTCTGCCCGCCTGCCGGCTTTTTTTGCATGGTTTTTGCTTAACTATGCAGCGTTGCGCCATTTCAGTGCATCAGGCGCACCAATTTTAAACATCACACATATTTATGCACCATCCTGGAAAACCAAAATGGCGCATCGTTTATCCCAAAAACAGCTGCTTTACTCGCCGTAGACGTTAAAGTCGAAATATTTCTTCGCGAGCTTATCGTAGGTACCGTCTTTACGAATTTCAGCAAAGGCTTTGTCGAAGGCCGCTTTCAGCTCGGTATCGTCTTTACGCAGACCGATCCCGGTGCCATCACCAAAGTATTTTTTATCTTTAACGGACGGACCGGCGAACGCAAAATCTTTACCGGCAGGCTGTTTCAGGAAGCCTTCGCTGGCAGCCACTTCGTCCTGGAATGCAGCATCCAGACGGCCTGCGGCGAGATCAGAGTAGATCAGATCCTGGTTCTGGTAGGCCACTACGTCGATACCTTTAGTGCGCCAGTTGTCATTCGCATACCCTTCTTGCGTAGACCCCTGCAGAACCCCAACGTGTTTGCCTTTCAGAGAGTCCAGCGTCGGCACGATCGGCGAGCCTTTTTTGGCGATCAGACGGGAATCAGCAGCATAGAGTTTGTCGGAGAAAGCAATCTCCTGCTGACGTTTTTCGGTAATGGAGAGAGAGGAGATAATCGCGTCGATTTTCTTCGCTTTCAGAGACGGGATGAGCGCGTCAAAATCGCTGCCAACCCAGGTACATTTGACCTTGATGCGGGTACACATCTCATTACCGAGATCGATGTCAAAACCGACAAAATTCCCTTTCGCATCTTTGGAAGAGAAAGGTGCGTATGTCGCATCAGTACCGATGCGTACAGTCTGGGGAAGCGCTGCGTAAACACTGGATGCCGCGGACAGGCCCAGCAGTAAAGACAGAGCAATAACCGTCTTCTTCATACATTACCCTCAAGTATTCTGATTTTATTTTGTGCTGCGTTGTGTTGTGTGTTGCTACGAGTTTACTTGCACGTCTTATGCCAGATTTTTAGCGCTGAAAAACAACAGCGTTAAATTTGTTAATAAAACGTTGCAAATTGACCTTAATGGTGAAAGATAGCAGGTCCGCCGAACGAACCGGAGTGTTAACAGGGGAAAAAAGGAATTAAATGTTGAGGATATGATCGCGATTGCAAAAATGCCCTGAAAAAGGGCATCGGGCAATGATGTGCACTATCTGGAGGCATTCCCCCCCTGCCAGCGGATGAACAGATCTTCCGGCAAAGCGATATCAAATTGATCCAGAACGCGGTTCACGGTCTGGTTAATAATGTCATCCAGCGTTTTCGGCGCATGGTAAAACGCGGGGACCGGCGGCATGATAACAGCCCCCAGTTCTGCGGCCTGCGTCATCAAACGCAGATGGCCTAAATGCAACGGTGTTTCACGCACGCACAGCACCAGCGGACGACGCTCTTTTAACACCACATCCGCCGCACGCGTCAGCAGGCCGTCTGTATAGCTATGCACAATGCCTGAGAGCGTTTTTATCGAACAGGGCAACACGACCATGCCTGCGGTCTTAAATGAGCCGGAAGAGATGTTAGCAGCGATATCGCGGGCATCATGCACCACATCCGCCATAGCCTGAACATCACGCAGGGAAAAATCGGTTTCGAGAGAGAGGGTCTGCCGCGCGGCCGGGCTCATCACCAGATGGGTTTCAATGTCCGCCACGTCGCGTAATACCTGCAACAAACGCACGCCGTAAATCGCGCCGCTGGCCCCTGAGATCCCCACAATGAGTCGTTTCATATCCGTCGCCTTTATCTACACTGAGGCAGACTTTGCCGGATTATGCTAACAGTTGCAACTGATGAGCGCCCCCTCCGGGCGGAGAGGGCGAAAACGGGTCGATTACCCTTCGTTGTGCATCTCTAAGCTTTCGAGATCGTTCTGCATCTGCACGGCTTTCGCATCGTCGTTACGCAACGAGTCGAGGTAGTCGAGATACCCCTGATCCACGTCTTTAGTGACATAGATGCCGTTGAAAACTGAGCACTCGAACTGCTGGATATCCGGGTTTTCCGCGCGCACAGCGTCGATAAGATCAGTCAGATCCTGGAAAATCAGGCCATCAGCGCCGATGATCTGGCGAATCTCATCCACTTCACGACCATGTGCAATCAGTTCGTTCGCGGTCGGCATGTCGATACCGTAGACGTTCGGGAAACGAATTTCCGGCGCGGCAGAGGCGAGGTACACTTTCTTCGCCCCGGCCTCACGGGCCATCTCGATAATCTGTTCAGAGGTGGTACCACGTACGATGGAGTCATCCACCAGCAGCACGTTTTTATCGCGGAACTCAGCGCGGTTCGCGTTCAGCTTACGGCGGACGGATTTACGACGCAGTTGCTGACCCGGCATGATAAAGGTACGGCCAACGTAACGGTTTTTCACAAAACCCTGACGGTACGGCTTGCCAAGAATGCGGGCGATTTCCAGCGCGATATCGCAGGAGGTTTCCGGGATGGGAATAACCACGTCGATATCCAGATCTTCCCATTCACGCGCAATCTTCTCGCCAAGCTTGGTGCCCATATTGACACGCGCGCTGTAGACGGAGATTTTGTCGATGAAGGAGTCCGGACGCGCAAAATAGACGTATTCGAACAGGCACGGGTTGCTGACCGGATTATCCGCACACTGGCGGGTAAACAACTGGCCTTTTTCGGTGATGTAGACGGCTTCGCCCGGCGCGATATCGCGCAGGAATTCAAAGCCCAGCGTATCGAGTGCCACGCTTTCTGACGCCACCATGTACTCGGTGCGGCCGTCACCAATATCGCGTTTACCCAGTACCAGGGGACGAATACCGTTCGGGTCGCGGAAAGCAACCATACCGTGGCCGATGATCATCGCAACACACGCATACGCGCCACGGATCTGGCGGTTGGTCGCGGCGACAGCGGCGAAAATGTTGTCTGCTTCCAGCGGATAATGGCGGAAATTATCCAGCTCGCTGGCGAAAATGTTCAGCAGGATTTCGGAATCAGACGTGGTGTTGATGTGGCGGCGTTTTTCTTCAAACAGCTTTTTACGCAGCTCATGGGCATTGGTCAGGTTGCCGTTATGGGCAAGCGTGATGCCGTAAGGGGAGTTAACGTAAAAAGGCTGTGCCTCGGAGGCGCTGGAGCTGCCAGCGGTTGGGTAACGCACATGGCCGATACCCATGTTGCCCTGAAGACGCTGCATATGGCGGGCTTCGAAAACATCGTTGACCAGACCATTTGCTTTGCGCAGACGGAAACAATTATTTGCATCGATCGTGATGATGCCAGCGGCATCCTGACCACGGTGCTGAAGCACCGATAACGCGTCATAAATCGACTGGTTGACCGGCATAACACCGGCGATACCGACAATACCGCACATACGTCTTTTCCTCGTTAAGCCACATCTCAGAGCGATTACGCCCTGGGCAAGAAACTTGACGAACTTTGCAGATAGTCAAAGAACCATCTGATGATGAAACTGAATTGCGGGATAAGCTGCGACTTCTGCCAGTCTTCGCTTTTTGACAGGCCCGTAAAGGTATCGAGAAAGAACAGAATGGCGGCGACAATTAGCACCCCGCGTAGCGCGCCAAAACAGATCCCCAACACCCTGTCTGTACCCGACAGGCCGGTTTTCTCCACAAGTTGACCTATCACGTAATTGACGATAGCGCCAACAATCAGCGTCGCGATGAACAGGATGGCGATAGATATCCCATTGCGTACCAGTTCGTCTTCAAAGCCCGTAAACCAGACTGACAGGTAAGTGTAGTAATGACTGGCAACAAAGAAAGCACAACCCCATGTCACCAGTGATAACGCTTCACGAACAAAGCCGCGGATGAGGCTAACCAGACAGGAAAAACCAATCACCGCGATGATGGCGTAATCAATCCAGACCATATGTGTCCCACGATTTACGCCCTGTCATCCAGTTCGGGGCGCATTCTAACAGAAAAAGAAAACGTTTGCGTAGGGATTTCCTTCCCGCGCGTAAATAAAAATGGCGCTGAAAAAATATTCAACGCCATCGGATCTTTAGCCTCTTCGGGCGTGTTTTTGAATTCGTATTTACACCCTCACCCCGGCCCTCTCCCTCAAGGGAGAGGGAGCAAACCATCCCCTCGCCCCCTTTGGGGAGAGGGTTAGGGTGAGGGGGAACAAACCGCACGCTAGTTCGCGCTATACCCCATTACCACACCGCTCAAGCCTGACAGTTGCTTAAGCTCCTCAAGCGACCCCTTGAGTTTATCTTTCGATGCGTCCGGGCCGACCAGGATGCGGGTGATTTTACCCTGTACTGGGGTAGTGGGCGCAGTATAAACACGATAACCTGCACCGCGCAGTTTACCGACAATTTCATTAACTTTGTCGGCGTTCTTAAGCGCACCCAGTTGTACCACCCAGGCTTTACCCACTGGCGCAGATTTATCCGCCGCGGGCGGCTGATCCGCAGGCGGGGTTGCCGCCACCTGTTCTGCGGGTTTCTGTGGCTGTGGTTTGGGCTTCTCAACCGGTTTTGGCTGTTCAACCTGCTTCGGCGCGACGGGTTGCATCGTGACATCCGGCGTCGTCGCCCCACTGACAGCCCGCCGGGAGGCATCCAGCGACGGCGCTGCCGCCTCGCCAGCCTGCACCTCTTCCGCTGCCCCTTCCGGCGGCTGAGCCGGGAGCGCCTGCGTGGCAGCAGGCATCATATCCGGCTCATCGCGATCGCCGGGTTTGGGTACCAGAGGAATGGCGGCGAACTCATCCTGATAATGCTTTTTTTGCCCGTCCAGCAGCCCGGGAAGAATAATCACCCCGAGCGCAACCAGCACAATGGTTCCCATCAAACGGTTCTGAAACTTACTTGCCACCGGTTCTCCCCGCTTCCATCGCTTCCATGACATGTGCCACCGTATGGAATGAACCACACACCAGCACGGTATCTTCTGCTGTGGCCTCCGCCATCGCTGCCTGCCAGGCCTGCGCAACGTGTTGATACGCCTTCCCTTGCGGTAAGTGCGCCATCAACTGTTCTGCCGTCGCACCGCGTGGCCCCTCCAGAGGGGCACAATACCAGCTATCGACCACAGGCTCCAGACAGGCGAGCGTTCCGGCGATGTCTTTATCATGCAGCATGCCGATGACCGCCAGCACGCGACCGCGCTTAGGCTCTGCCGCCAGCCGCCCGGCAAGGTAAGCCGCCGCATGAGGATTATGCGCCACATCCAGAATAAGACGCGGGTTTTCAGCCACAATCTGGAAGCGCCCTGGCAAAATCGCCGACGCGATACCGTCACGAATAGCCTGCTCGCTCACCGCCAGCCCACTGGCCCGCAGTGCTGCAAGCGCCGTTGCGGCATTTGGCTGCGGCACCTGCGGCAGCGGTAAACCGGTCAACTCGCCCTGGCCGTCGCGAAAACGCCACTGGCCCTGCTCAACGTCATACTGCCAGTCTACGCCTCTGCGCATCAGCAGAGCGCCTTTTTCCGCAGCCACCTCGCCGATGGTGTACGGCATATCGCTTTCGCCGACCACCGCCGGTTTACCGCCCCGGAAGACGCCCGCTTTTTCGCGGCCGATACTTTCTCTGTCTGGCCCCAGCCAGTCGGTATGATCAAGCGCAATGCTGGTTACCACGGCGACATCCGCATCGACCATATTGGTGGCGTCAAGACGCCCGCCCAGTCCCACTTCGAGGATAACAACGTCCAGCTTCGCCTGTTTAAACAGCCACAGCGCCGACAGCGTACCGTATTCAAAATAGGTTAATGAGGTTTCACCGCGCACCGCTTCAATTTCGGCAAAAGAGCGCGTGTGGTCGAGTTCCGTCAACTCTTCGCCCTGCACGCGAACGCGCTCGGTATAACGGATAAGATGCGGCGAACTGTAGACGCCCACACGATATCCGGCCGCCAGAAGAATGGATTCGAGAGTACGGCAAGTCGTGCCTTTACCATTGGTTCCCGCAACGGTAAAGACAAACGGCGCCGGTCGCAAAACATCAAGACGCGCTGCAACCTGGCTTACGCGCTCAAGTCCCAGGTCAATGGTTTTGCTGTGCAGGTTTTCCAGATAAGAAAGCCACGCGGCCAGGGGCGACGTGGCTTGCAAAATGCGTTTATTTTCCATGATGCCCGTAGGATGTTTGACGATGTAAAAAGCAAAAGGGCAGCGCCGTGATGGCCCTGCCCTTCGGTATTATCAGGCCTCGGCTTCCTGATCGGGCACCGGGGGCACCACCACGCTTTCACGCGGCGCATCCGGGTTCGGTGCTGGCTGATTGGTCAGCTTCGCCAGGATGCTGGCCAGTTTCAGGCGCATTTCCGGACGGCGAACGATCATGTCAATCGCCCCTTTTTCAATCAGGAATTCACTGCGCTGGAATCCCGGCGGCAGTTTTTCACGTACGGTCTGCTCAATAACGCGCGGGCCGGCAAAACCAATAAGCGCTTTCGGCTCGGCAATATTCAGGTCGCCCAGCATCGCGAAACTCGCGGAAACGCCGCCCATGGTTGGGTCAGTCAGTACAGAGATATACGGTAAGCCGCGCTCTTGCATCTTCGCCAGCGCTGCGGAGGTTTTCGCCATCTGCATCAGCGACATCAGCGCTTCCTGCATACGTGCGCCACCCGAGGCGGAGAAACAGATCAGCGGACAGTTATCTTCCAGCGCCTGCTCAACGGCGCGAACAAAACGCGCCCCCACGACAGAACCCATTGAGCCGCCCATAAAGGCGAATTCAAACGCTGCCGCGACAACCGGCATACCATGCAGCGTGCCTTTCATTACCACCAGCGCATCTTTTTCGCCGGTCTCTTTCTGTGCCGTCGCCAGACGGTCTTTGTATTTTTTGGAGTCACGGAACTTGAGCACGTCTTTCGGCTCGAGTTCGCTACCCAGTTCCACCAGTGAACCTTCGTCCAGCAATGTATGCAGGCGGTTACGCGCAGTCATGCGCATATGGTGGTCACACTTCGGGCAGACCTCAAGGTTACGCTCCAGCTCGGCACGATACAGTACCTGGCCGCAGCTATCGCATTTCGTCCACACGCCCTCAGGGATGCTCGCCTTACGGGTGGGGGTAATATTGCTTTTGATTCGTTCAATCCAGCTCATTGATAACCTTTATACATGAACCTGGTAGCCCATAAATGGGGCACATTAAAACATAACAGTTCGCAACTTGGGATAAAAAAGTGGTCGAACCGCCATAGACATCTTATTTTGCCTGTCGCGCTGCCGCACGACGGTGGCGAATGATCTCAATCACCCCAGGAAGTATAGACACCACGATGATCGCGACAATCAGTAACTTAAGATTTTCCTGCACCATCGGCAGCGTACCGAAGAAGTAGCCAGCATAAGTAAACAGTAGCACCCATAACAGCGCCCCGATCACGTTGAACGCCGCGAAATGACGGTAGGACATATGCCCCATCCCGGCAACGAAAGGCGCGAACGTCCGCACAATGGGGATAAAGCGGGCAAGAATAATGGTTTTGCCACCGTGTTTCTCATAAAACTGATGGGTTTTATCGAGATAGCTGCGACGGAACACTTTCGAGTTCGGGTTGCTAAATAGCTTGTCGCCGAACAGGCGCCCTATCGTGTAATTCACCGCATCGCCGAGAATGGCCGCAACAAGCATCAGCATCACCATAACGTGAACGTTGATATCGTTCGTGGGCAGTGAGGCCAGTGCGCCCGCAACGAACAGCAGCGAATCCCCCGGTAAAAACGGCGTGACCACCAGCCCGGTTTCGCAGAACAAAATCAGAAACAGGATGGCGTATACCCAGATACCGTATTGCGCGACCAGCTCCGCCAGATGAACATCAATGTGCAGAATGAAATCAATAAGAAAGCGAATTACGTCCATATTGTCTATGCCTTGGTTGATTGCGACTAGTCCGCAAGAAACAGCGGACCCATTGGCGGGCGAGGTAAGTTGAAACGGTCCGGGTAATCGACCGACACCAAATACAACCCTTCTGCTCTCGCCGTTGCTGCCGCCAGCGTTCTGTCCTTAGCCGCCAGTAGCTCTGCTATCCAGCTCTCCGGCTGGTTGTTGGCACCCACTTCCATCAGGCTACCGACAATGTTTCTCACCATATGGTGTACAAAGGCATTCGCTTTGATATCCACCACCACATACGCACCATAACGCTGAACGTTAATGTGCATCATGTTGCGCCACGGCGTGCGCGACTGGCACTGTACCGCGCGAAACGAGGTAAAATCATTTTCACCCAGCAGACATTGCGCCGCACGCTGCATGCGCTCCGCATCAAGTGGCAGGTGATAATGCGTCACCCCCTGGTTTAGTACCGCCGGACGTAAACGATGATTGTAGATAACGTAGCGATAACGACGCGCTGTCGCGCTAAACCGCGCGTGGAAATCATCGGGCACATCTTTCACCCAACGTACCGCGATGTCTCCAGGCAAATTCGCATTTACACCCAGGGTCCAGGCCGCGTCTTTGCGTACCGCGCGAGTCTCAAAATGGACCACCTGCCCTGTGGCATGCACACCGGCATCGGTACGCCCGGCACAAAAAACCGTCACCGGCTCATTGGCGACCTGCGACAACGCTTTTTCCAGTTTTTCCTGCACGCTGCGTACTTCTTGCTGACGCTGCCAGCCGTAATACTTACTGCCGTCGTACTCAATACCGAGCGCAATTTTCAACAGCGGTTGTTCAACAACGTCTGACATTAGTACAGGTACTCCTGTACCAGTTTCTCCGCGATTTTCACCGCCATCAGCGCCCCACCAAAACGTACGTTATCTGCCACCGACCAGAACTGAATCTGTTCAGGCAGGCCATAATCGTTACGTACGCAACTGACAGAGAGATGTGCGCTACCGGAAGCATCGCCAACCTGGGTCGGGAATTCATTCTCTTCGGACAGCACAATATCTTCACCGCGGGCAAACGCATCACGGGCCTCTTCTGCCGCCAGTGGGCGCAGCGCTTCGAAGCTGACCATCTGCGCGTGGCCATAAAAGACCGGCGCGCGGACACAGTTCGCGGATATCATCAGTCCGTCGTCCTGCAGAATTTTACGCACCTGGTCCACCAGACGACGCTCTTCCAGAACCGCACCTTCACGGTCTGGCAGAATAGGCAGCATGTTGAACGCCAGTTGCCGGCCAAAGAAGTCGTCCTCGTCGATCGGAATACCGTTGAGCAATTTCGCACTTTGCCCGGCAAGGGCATCCACCGCCGGTTTGCCCTGCGCCGACACGGAGAGCAGACTGGTCACGCCAATACGTGACAGGCCACCTTCGTCGATCAGCGGTTTCAGCGCGATCAGCAACTGGCTGGTCAGGCTATCCGGCACGGCAATGAGATTACGATTGCGGTAATCGGCCAGTACAAACGGGTTCACCTCTGGCACAACCAGCGGCACATCCGGCTCCAGCGCGAACAGACCGCTGGTGTCAATCACCAGACAACCGGCGTTGGTGGCTTCTTCAATATTCTCAGCCGTCGCCTGGGCACCGGCAACAAAGAACGCCAGTTGCACCTGCGTCCAGTCAAATTCCGCAACGTCCTGAACGCGTACGGTTTTTCCGCCAAAACGCAGCGTCTCACCGGCGCTTTCATTACGCGCCAGCGCATACAAATCGCCCACCGGGAACTCACGCTCCGCAAGCGTTTCGAGTAAGGCTTCTCCGACAGCGCCTGTCGCGCCCAGTACGGCAATATTCCAGCCTTCAGACATGGTGATTTACTCCAGAAAAAAGCGTACCCGCCGGATTATCCGGCAGGTAGCATTAAGATGACATTAACGAATTGGGTGATGGACAGCGTTGAAACCCAGCTTTTGCAGCAGTGTAGCCGCCTGGTCGTCATCACACGGCACATACAGCGATGACCATTCCCGACGCTCAAGATAATTTTTACGCAGCTTGTCGAACTCACCCGGGATGCCCGCCACTTTTCGCAGCAGTGCATCGTCGCGGCGCACATCATACACCAAATGAATGAGTCTTTTTAGGATCGACTGATCGAGCGGGCCGTGCAACGTAATGCGACCGAACTCCGGCGCAGGCAGCAGCGTATCCAGCGCAACCTGCTGACGTTTACCGATAAAATCGCTAAACGCTTCGAACACCTGCGTGGTGCCACGTGCTTTCCCCTCCAGCGTATACCCGGCGATATGCGCAGTACCGATATCCACTTTTGCCAGCAGCGCCACGTCGAGATCCGGCTCCGGTTCCCAGACGTCAAGGATAACGCTCAGCGGCTGGCCTGCCTCCAGGCGGCGTAACAGGGCGGCGTTATCCACCACCGGGCCCCTGCAGGCATTAATCAGAATAGCGCCAGGTTTCAGGCGGCTAATTACCTCTTCATCTGCCAGATGCCAGCTTTTGTACGGCCCGTCTTTAAACAGCGGCGTGTGGAAGGTCAGCACATCAGCTTCGCGCACCAGGGCGTCGAGCGGCAGAAAATCACCCTCATCGCCACGGTCGGCACGCGGCGGATCGCACAGTAACGTACGTACCCCCCAGGCTTCCAGGCGCGTCTGCAGACGACCGCCGACATTACCTACTCCGACAATCCCGACAGTGCGGTCGCGCAGATCGAAACCGTCACGTTCGGCCAACAGCATCATGGACGAGAAAACATATTCCACAACCGCAATGGCATTACACCCCGGAGCGGCAGAAAAACCGATCCCTGCCTGCTGCAACCATTGCTCGTCAACGTGATCGGTACCCGCCGTTGCCGTACCCACGAATTTAATCGGCGTACCGCTGAGCAGCGCTTCATTCACCTTCGTCACGGAACGCACCATTAGCGCATCCGCATCCGCCAATTCCGCAGCCGGAATGGGACGACCAGGCACAGCTTTTACCTCACCCAGACGACGGAACAAATCGCCGGCATAGGGCATATTTTCATCAACAAGGATTTTCACGTTACAGTACCGGTTAGAGAACGGGAGTTAAGCTTTTAAGTGTGCCATAATCTCGCTGCCAGGCATACCTGCAATGCCGCTACACGACGTGCGAGACCCAGAGGATTTCCATGATGCAACCCATTCAGGGCACCCCCGCGCGCCCTCCGGGGCAAGACCCTACGCCCCCTACTTTGGCCGCCGGAGAGCAGCCGTTATCGACAATCCAGCGCACTGTGCTGGAGCGGTTGATTATTCGCCTGGTGGCGCTCACGCAACAGCAGAGCGCCGAAGTCTGGGCCGGGGTTAAACATGATTTGGGTTTGAAGAATGACGCGCCGCTGCTGTCACGCCATTTCCCGGCGGCAGAGCAGAATCTCAACCAGCGTCTGGATACCGCCACGCAGAATCACACCACCCGCCAGGTTATCTCGCAACTGACGGAATTGCTCGGTCAGGGTAATAACCGACAGGCGGTTAGCGACTTCATTCGCCAGCAGTTTGGTCAGACGGCGCTGAGCCAGCTTACGCCAGAGCAGCTTAAAACGGTGCTGACGCTGCTGCAAAACAACCAGATTTCGGTACCTCAGCCCTTGCAACGCCCGGCGACAGACCGCCCGCTGTTGCCTGCTGAGCACAATTCGCTCAACCAGGCGGTGACCAAACTGGCCGCTGCGACGGGTGAATCCGGTAAATTGATTTGGCAATCTATGATGGAATTATCCGGCGTGAAAACCGGAGAGCTCATCCCGGCAAAACATTTCACCCACTTAATGACCTGGCTGCAGGCGCGTCAGACATTAAGCACCCAGACTTCCCCGACACTGCAAAGCGTGCAAACCGCGCTTAAGCAGCCGCTGGATAATGTTGAGTGGCAAACTGTCACCGATTATGCCCGTCAGAACTGGCAGGTCACGCCGCAAACAGTACTGACAACGGCGCAAGTGCAGGACATTCTTAATCAGGTTTTTTTACATCGTGCAGAACGAACTTCGGGTGTGCTGGAAGCACGAAATATTCAGCCGATCTACAGCCCGCTTTTCGCACCGATCATCGAAAGCGTCAAAAACCTCTCAACCCGGCCTGGTCTGTTCCTGGTCGCGTTGCTTATTGCCTTCGCCCTTATCTGGCTGGTTATCTAAAAAAATCCCCTCCGCTGGAGGGGATAGTCGTTAAAGGTTTTCGCCGTTACTTTTAATTGTCTGCTGGTACCACCAGAACGATTTCTTACGGCTGCGTTCAAGTGTCCCGTTGCCTTCGTTATCTTTATCGACATAGATAAAGCCGTAGCGTTTTTTCATTTCGCCCGTACCCGCAGAAACCAGGTCAATACAGCCCCACGGGGTGTAACCCATCAGATCCACACCATCTTCCACCACCGCCTTTTTCATTTCGCGCAGGTGGCTTTGCAGGTATTCGATGCGGTACTGATCGTTTACCGAGCCGTCACTTTCTTTCTGATCGATAGCGCCGAAGCCGTTCTCCACGATAAACAGCGGCAGTTGATAAAGATCGTAGAAATAGTTCAGTGAATAACGCAGCCCCACCGGATCGATCTGCCATCCCCAGTCCGATGCTTTCACATACGGGTTTTTCACCAGACTCTTCGTTTCGTCATAGTCCAGTTGCGGGTTATCCGCAGTGGCTTTGGTGGCAAACGACATGTAATAGCTAAAGCCGATATAATCCACACAGCCTCGTTTCAGGATGTGCAAATCTTCGTCGGTAATATCGAGACTAAAGCCTTTACGGGCGAAGTAATTTAGCAGATGGCGCGGGTAATAACCGCGAACATGCACATCGGTAAACCAGTAACGGCGGTGCATCGCCGAGACGGACATCATCATGTCGTCCGGGTTACAGGTGAGCGGATAGACCGGGCACATGGCAATCATGCAGCCAATCTGGAAATCAGGGTTAATCGCATGCCCGGCTTCCACCGCCAGCGCACTGGCGACAAGCTCATAGTGTGCCGCCTGGTACATTACCGGCTCACGATCCTCACCTTCTTTGTATTTAAGGCCCGAGTTGGTAAACGGCGCGAAATCTTCGTGGTAATTGGCCTGGTTGTTGATTTCGTTAAACGTCATCCAGTATTTCACTTTGCCTTTGTAGCGGGTAAATACCGTTTTGGCGAAGCGCACAAAGAAATCAATAAGCTTACGGTTACGCCAGCCACCGTATTCAGTGACCAGGTAATAAGGCATTTCGAAATGCGAGAGGGTAATGACCGGTTCAATATTGTATTTCAGACATTCATCGAAGAGATCGTCATAAAACTGCAGGCCGGCTTCATTTGGTTCTAATTCATCACCTTTCGGGAAAATACGCGTCCAGGCAATTGACGTACGGAAACATTTAAACCCTATTTCCGCAAAGAGTTTGATGTCATCTTTATAGCGGTGATAAAAGTCGATGGCATCATGGTTTGGGTAGTTTTTTCCCGGCAAGACGCCATCGGTAATTTCGCGCGGAACGCCGTGCGCCCCGGCGGTCATCACATCAGCGACACTGACGCCTTTACCGCCTTCCTGCCAGCCGCCTTCAAGCTGATGCGCCGCCACCGCGCCACCCCACAGAAAATCTGCTTTAAACCCAGGCATACGTCTCTCCTTTCTCTAAAAAGTAGTAAAAGAATAACTTACGTACGAAGATAGCCTGACTATAGCAGCAATATAACTGTCTGAGAATATTGCATAAAATTATATGAGTGGAATATGTTACACCAATAAAACAATATGTTTTTTCTGTGGTCTGGCGCGTATTTTTAATTATTTCCTGCCAACAAAAATAGTATTCAGAATTATGAGGGATTGTACTTTTATTATTTCCGGCCCCCATCATGAAGGCCGGAAAAGACGATTATTTTCGAAATGAAATCAGCGTCACCACAATGCCAGTTACCGCCGCAATTGCTGCGGCCAGGAATACCGACGGGTAACCCAGCGAGGTCGCCAGCAGGCCGGTAAGTGGCCCGCTGATACCGTTCGCGATGTCCTGAAATGCCGCATACCCGCCCAGCGCAGTACCGCGAACCTGCGGGGCAACGCGTTTCACCACTTCAACGCCCAACGCCGGGAAAATCAACGAACAGCCACAGCCGGTCAATGCCGCACCGGCCATCGCCACCCAGGCGTTCGGCGCCTGCCAAAGCAATAACAGGCCCACCGTTTCCACCATCAACGAAACAGTTGCCACCCGCACGCCGCCAAAGCGATCCGGCATCCAGCCAAACAGCAGACGCATCAGAACAAAGGCACCGCCAAATGCGCTCAGCGTAAACCCGGCCATTGCCCAGCCGTTACTGGCAAAGTAGAGCGAGACGAAGGTACCGATAACCGCGAAACCTACACCCTGTAGCGCAAGGCCAAGGCCCGGCTGCCAGATTTGACCGACCACGCCCCACAGGGAGGGGCGTTCCCCCGAATGAGCAGGCGTTTTCTGTACGCCGCCATTAAATGCCCACGCCAGCAGCGGTAAAACCATCGTGATCGCCGCCAGGGTGGCAAAACCAAAACGACTGTGAATAAGCAGACCGAGCGGCGCGCCGACGGCCAGCGCACCGTAAATTGCCATACCGTTCCAGGACATCACTTTGCCCGAGCGTTTAGGTCCAACCAGCCCCATCCCCCAGGCAAGTGTTCCTGTGAGCAACTGGCTTTCACCAAAGCCCAGAATTAAACGCCCGACAATCAGCAAGCCGAATTTTGCCAGTGCGCTTACCGGTAGCCAGGCCGCCAGCAACCAGGCGACGCCAGCCAGCCCGCAGGCCAACATTCCCTGCAACGCCGAGCGCTTTGCGCCAAACTGATCGGCCAGACGCCCGGCATAGCCTCGCGTCAGGACGGTCGCCAGAAACTGGATACCGACGGCGATACCCACCATGGTATTGCCGTAACCGAGTTCGTTGTGCACAAAGAGCGGGATGACGGGCAGCGGTAACCCGATGGTCATATAGGTCAAAAAAACGGCAATCACCAGCCGCAGCAACGCATTCGTGCCCGTGCCGGATGAGGAAGAAAGTGTTTGAGTCTCTACAGACATGCATTACTCCGTACCGCAGAGTAAGGCGAGGAAAAAAAGCCACGCCCCCTCTACCTGATGTTCAGGATTAAGGTGCGTTGGATAACGTTAAACGCTTACGTATTATCAGGGGGATAATGTTGCGGGTGAAGTTTGCCTGCCCATGCAGCGGCTTGTCAATGTATAAAAAAACCGCGTAAAAAAGGGAGCCCGTTGGCTCCCTTTTTTAAATTCAGAGACTTACTTGAGCTTACGCATCACCAGTGTGGCGTTAGTACCGCCGAAACCGAAGCTGTTAGACATGACGGTATTCAGCGTCGCGTCAGTCGGTTTGGTGACGATGTTCAGGCCAGCAGCCTGCTCATCCATCTCGTCGATATTGATGCTCGGGGCGATAAAGCCGTGCTCCAGCATCAGCAGCGAATAGATTGCTTCCTGCACGCCAGCCGCACCCAGAGAGTGACCGGTCATGGCTTTGGTCGCAGAGATAGCCGGGCTGTTGTCGCCGAAAACTTCGCGAATCGCACCCAGTTCTTTCACATCACCGACCGGTGTAGAAGTACCGTGGGAGTTCAGGTAGTCGATCGGGGTATCAACACCGTGCATTGCCATCTTCATGCAGCGCACCGCACCTTCACCTGACGGCGCAACCATGTCAGCGCCATCAGACGTTGCGCCATAGCCCACGATTTCAGCATAGATGTGCGCGCCACGTGCCAGCGCATGTTCCAGTTCTTCAACCACAACCATACCGCCGCCGCCTGCGATGATGAAGCCATCACGGTGGGCGTCATAGGTACGGGACGCTTTTTCCGGAGTTTCGTTATATTTGGTCGACAGCGCGCCCATGGCGTCGAACTCACAGGCCATTTCCCAGCCCAGCTCTTCGCCGCCGCCAGCAAAAACGATGTCCTGTTTACCCAGTTGGATCTGCTCAACCGCGTTTCCGATGCAGTGTGCGGAAGTGGCACAGGCGGAGCTAATGGAGTAGTTCACACCGTGAATTTTAAACGGCGTTGCGAGGCACGCGGAAACCGCTGAGCCCATTGCTTTGGTCACGACATACGGTCCCACTGCTTTCAGACCGCGCGGGCTACGCATTGCGTCCGCACCGAAGACCTGCGCTTTTGAAGAGCCGCCGGAACCGGCAATCAGGCCAACACGCGGGTTGTTCTGATACACCTCTGCGCTCAGGCCAGCATCCGCAATAGCTTCTTGCATGGAGAGAAAAGCATAGATAGAGGCATCGTTCATGAAACGAACCACTTTACGGTCAATCAAACCGGTTGTATCCAGTTTGACGTTACCCCATACGTGGCTGCGCATTCCGGAATCTTTGAATTCCTGAGAGAAAGTGATCCCTGAGCGTCCTTCACGCAGAGAGGCCAGGACTTCCTGCTGGTTATTACCGATGCTGGAAACGATGCCCAGGCCAGTAATCACTGCACGTTTCATTCAATACCCCTGTAAGTCGCACTAATTTAAGTTTTCGTGTCGCAAGATAGCGTACAGTTGTACGCCGAACAAGTCCGATCAGACAATTAATGGGTAAATTTGCGCCCTGGGGCGCACATCGTTAAGATCATGGCACTGCCTGTCCGACGAGTAACTTACGTGAAACAAACCGCTATACAATCTGCCAACCTCGAATTCAACGCTGAGGGTACACCTGTTTCCCGAGATTTCGATGACGTCTATTTCTCTAACGATAACGGACTCGAAGAGACCCGTTATGTTTTCCTTGGCGGCAACGGTATACCAGAGCGTTTCGTCGGACATCCCCGCCCGCTGTTTGTCGTCGCGGAAAGCGGTTTTGGTACCGGTCTCAACTTCCTGACCCTTTGGCAGGCGTTCGATGCCTTTCGCCGCGCCAGTCCGCAGGCTACCCTGGAAAGATTACATTTCATCAGTTTCGAAAAATTCCCCTTAACGAAAGACGATCTGCGTCTGGCGCACCAGCACTGGCCGGAGCTGGCCCCCTGGGCAGAGCAGTTACAGCAGCAGTGGCCGCTGCCCTTTGCCGGTTGCCATCGCCTGTTACTGGACGGTGGCCGCGTGACGCTGGATGTCTGGTTTGGCGATATCAATGAACTGACCGAAACTTTAGATGATTCACTACAACAGCAGGTTGATGCCTGGTTTCTCGATGGTTTTGCGCCGGCGAAAAACCCGGACATGTGGACACAGGGCCTGTTTAACGCGATGGCGAGACTGGCGCGTCCCGGCGCGACGCTGGCCACGTTCACCTCCGCTGGTTTCGTTCGTCGTGGGTTGCAGGACGCAGGCTTCACTATGCGCAAAAGCAAAGGGTTTGGCCGCAAGCGGGAAATGCTCACCGGGGTAATGGAAAGCGCCACCCTGCCGGTGCTGCGTGCGCCGTGGTTTGCCCGCACTGGCACGAAAAAACGGGCCGTTGCGATTGTCGGCGGCGGTATCGCCAGTGCGCTGCTATCGCTGGCCTTGTTGCGTCGCGGCTGGCAGGTAACGCTCTACTGCGCCGATGGCGAACCGGCACAGGGGGCATCCGGCAATCGGCAAGGCGCGCTGTATCCGCTACTCAGTGCACATGACCCGGCGCTGGCCCATTTTTTCCCTGCCGCATTTACCTTCGCCCGTCGACTGTATGACGCCCTGCCCGTCGATTTCGATCATGACTGGTGCGGGGTGACCCAACTGGGGTACGACGAGAAAAGTCAGCAAAAAATTAGCCAGATGCTGACGCTGGGCCTGCCGGATGCCATTGCCCATGCGGTCAGCGCCGAAGCAGTCGCGCAAAGGGCGGGCGTAGAGACCGGATGCGGCGGTATTTATTATCCGGCTGGCGGCTGGCTGTGTCCGGCACAATTGACGGCGACGGCGTTGGCATTAGCACAGCGTCAGGGATTATGCGTGCACTACGACCACCCGGTGACGAGCCTGGTTCAGCAGGATGGCGAATGGCGGCTGGAGTTTGCCGATGGCAGTCAGCGCGCTCACGCCTGCGTCGTGCTGGCGAACGGGCACCACATCAGCCATTTCGCCCAGACCGAAAAGCTGCCGGTTTACCCGGTTGGCGGGCAGGTCAGCCATATCCCCTCGACAGCGAAACTGGGCGAACTGCGTCAGGTACTCTGCTATGACGGTTATCTGACACCGCAAAACCCGCACAATCAGCATCACTGTATTGGCGCAAGCTACCACCGTGGGCAGGAGGAGACGGCTTACAGCGAGGAGGATCAGCAGCAAAACCGCCAGCGTTTGTTGAACTGCTTCCCACAGGCACAGTGGGCGAAAGACGTTGATGTCAGCGGCGGTGAAGCACGCTGCGGTGTGCGCTGTGCAACCCGGGATCATTTGCCGTTAGTGGGTAATGTGGCGGATTACGCCGCGACACTGAATGCATATGCCCATCTTGCAGAAGAGAGAGCGGATGCGGTGAGCGCACCGGTTTATGACGGGTTGTTTATGCTTGGCGCGCTCGGTTCACGCGGATTATGCAGTGCGCCGCTGGCGGCGGAGATTCTGGCCTCGCAAATGAGTGAGGAGCCATTGCCGCTGGATGGTGACACGCTGGCCGCGCTGAATCCTAATCGTCTGTGGGTGAGAAAATTGTTGAAGGGGAAACAGGTTAAATGAGCGCAGGCTGATGCCCTCACCCCGACCCTCTCCCACGGGGAGAGGGAGAAAAACCTGCTCGATCTGTCTCCTCTACCTTGAGGAGTGAGGAATCCCCACAAAAATGCGAGCACGAACGGTCCCCTCTCCCTTGAGGGAGAGGGTTAGGGTGAGGGGGAAACCCGCGCACCCATGCTACACCGGGAATATTCCCCGCTGGCGCTACGCTTAGCGGGGCTACAAGCAAGCTCGATTACTGTGCCTGCGCCTTCTGGAACAGCGTGTCCCACATCCCCATCACCAGCGCCTGATCCGGCGGAGACAACTCACCCGCCTGAATGGCTTTTTCCAGGCTCGCCGACACCCGTGCGTGCAGCGCTGCGGATGAATGATCCTCCCCCGCTTCCAGTTCCGCCACCGCCAGCGTCAGATGCCCACGCAGATAACCGCCAGCAAACAGCTCATCGTCACTGGCGTGCTCTACCATGTCATCAATTAACGCCAGAATGCGCGATTCAAATTCTGCGATCATCTTCTTTCCTCAGTTATAAATCTTCCGGCCAGGGGAAGTGTTCCGCCTTTAGCTCAGGCGTGTGGTAGTAATCTTGCAGCGCTTTAATAAAACGCGCCGGACGTTCCGGGATCCCTTTGTCGAGATATTCCATTACCTGCGCATGCACGCGGCGCTGGAATACAACGCGATCCGGTTCAAAATCCCCTTCCAGGTTGTCACAACTGACGTTAAACGGATAACCCGCCGCCACGCAGAACAACCAGTCAAAAGCCTGCGGTTTAACCTCTACGTCTTCAAATTGACACTGGGTCGTCGCATCACGCCCATCCGGGCAGTACCAGTAACCAAAATCCACCAGCTCGCGACGGGCTTTCCCGGCGATACACCAGTGGGAGATCTCATGCAACGCGCTGGCATAGAACCCGTGAGCGAAGACGATCCGGTTATAAGGCACTTCTTCATCAGCAGGAAGATAGATCGGTTCGTCGTCGCCTTTAATCAGACGGGTATTAAAATCGTCGGCAAAGCAGCCGTCAAAAAGGGTAATTAATTGTTCGTAGTGATGTGTTGTGGTGTTCATGCACTCACCCCCAGAAACTGGAGGATCTCCTGCCCATGGCTGTCATAAAGTAATTTTGCACTCATTACTGCCGAAACGATAACAATCATCGGACGAATGAGTTTTTGCCCTTTGCTGAGCACCAGACGTGAGCCCAGACGCGCCCCCAGGAACTGGCCTGCCAGCATCACAAAGCCCGTTGCCCAGATCACCTTGCCGCCAATGATAAACAGCAACAGCCCGCCGATATTAGAGGTGGCATTAAGCACCTTGGCGTGCGCGGTGGATTTGGCGAGGTTAAAACCGGCCAGCGTGACAAACGCCAGCGCATAAAATGACCCGGCACCGGGGCCAAAAAAGCCGTCATAGAAACCCACGCAACCGCCCGCAACCAGCGCGAAAGGCAGGCCATGCAGCCGACGTTGACGGTCCTCTTCACCCAGTTTTGGCATCAACAAAAAGTAGAGACCAATACAGATGATAAGAACCGGCAAAATCTGGCGCAAAATATCAGACTGAACATGCTGAACCAGCAGCGCACCCGACGTTGAACCAATAAAGGTCATCAAAATATTGAGTTTCTGATCGGCCAGACTCACCACTTTACGGCGCAAAAAATAGAGCGTGGAAGAGATGGAGCCACCGCAGGCCTGCAGTTTATTGGTGGCCAGCGCCTGCGCCGGGGTCATCCCGGCGGCCAGTAATGCAGGTACGGTCAGTAAACCGCCGCCGCCAGCTAACGCATCAATGAATCCCGCCAGCGTGGCGACCACAAAAAGCACCACCAGAAGCAGTGGCGACACCATAAATATCTCTTGAAATGCATCCATTACAATACGTGCTCATCCAGTAATGCCTGACAGGAAGCAGGCAGCGGCGGTGGTGTCGTCTTCTCAGGAGTCGTAGAAGGTTTGGCCGGTTTGAACCAACTTTGCAATTCCGCGCCACAGCCGTCGCCATCCGGCGGCAAAGGCTGATCCTGGCACTCAAGGCTATCTGCCGGGCAGCGCAAACGGACATGCATATGCGCGCGATGCTGGAACCAGGGACGCACTTTACGCAGCCAGTCGCGGTCTGTACCAGCGTCCAGACATAACTGCTGCTTAATGGCCGGGTTGACGAAAATACGCGTGACGTCGTTATCCTTCGCCGCCAGCTTAATCAGGCTGGTAATTTCGGGTTTCCATAATGACGACACCACCTGCTTGCCATCGCTGGAAACCAAATCCAGCGCCTGCGGTTTTAACAATTGCGCGGAGCTCCAGCGTGCTTTCGGCAGTTGCAGGAAAATGTCCACATCCAGCCCCGTCTGGTGGCTGGCGTGACCGCCGTTAAAGCGCCCGCCGGCTGGCATGCCCATATCCCCCACCAGCACCGTTCCCAGCCCCAGGTTATGCACCTGATTACCCAGACGCTGAATAAACAGAATCAGGTCCGGATGACCAAAGTAGCGTCGCTGATCGGTCCGCATGACCTGGTAGCTATCGGATTGCAGCGGCAGTTCATGCGCGCCAACAATACAGCCATTCGAGAAGGCACCGATCGATTGCGGTGTGCCCGCAACCGGATGGGTAATTTTCTGCCAGGGCGTTGCCGCCTGGCAGGTCAGCGTTGCGAAAAACGCCAGTAGCGCAATTGCAATTCGTTTCATTGTTTACCAGCGAGGAATAGTGGTCGTCACATCGCCATTCTGCGCGCGCTGACGCATAAAATGGTCCATCAGCACAATGGCCAGCATCGCTTCGGCGATCGGCACCGCACGAATACCGACACACGGGTCGTGACGCCCTTTGGTAATCATCTCTACTTCTTCGCCAAAGCGATTAATCGTACGTCCCGAAACGGTAATGCTTGAGGTCGGTTTCAGCGCGATATGGGTAACGATTTGCTGCCCACTGCTGATACCGCCCAGAATGCCGCCCGCGTGGTTGCTCTGAAAACCGTCTTTCGTGATTTCATCGCGATTCTGGCTGCCGCGCAGGTTGACCACGCCAAAGCCGTCGCCAATCTCCACGCCTTTAACCGCGTTGATGCTCATCATCGCATGGGCGATATCGGCATCCAGACGATCAAAGACCGGCTCACCGAGGCCTGCCGGGACGCCGTCTGCCACAACGGTGACTTTCGCCCCGATGGAGTCGCCCTCTTTTTTGAGCCCACGCATCAGTTCGTCCAGCGCGTCGATTTTGTCCGGGTCCGGGCAGAAGAATGGGTTCTGTTCAACCTGATCCCAGTCTTTCATCGCCAGCGGAATGTCGCCCATCTGGGTCAGACAGCCACGGATCACGATGCCGAATTTATGGGCGAGGAATTTCTTGGCAATCGCCCCTGCCGCCACACGCATTGCGGTTTCACGCGCCGAGGAACGGCCACCGCCACGATAGTCGCGCAGGCCATATTTCTGCTCGTACGTGTAATCAGCGTGGCCCGGACGGAAGACGTCTTTGATTGCGCTGTAATCCTGAGAGCGCTGATCGGTATTTTCAATCAGCAGGCCGATGCTGGTGCCGGTGGTCACGCCCTCAAACACGCCGGAGAGAATTTTCACCTGATCCGGTTCGCGGCGTTGGGTGGTATAGCGCGAGGTACCGGGGCGGCGTCGGTCCAGGTCATGCTGGAGGTCGGCTTCGGTCAGTGGAATGCCCGGCGGTACGCCATCGACGATGCAGCCCAGCGCAATGCCGTGCGATTCGCCGAAGGTCGTTACGCGAAAGAGTTGTCCAATAGTGTTTCCTGCCATTACGGCTCCGTTGTCGTCGTTATGTTGTTAGCGTTTTAATCTTTATAGATGCTGAAATGTTCCTGCGCGGCCAGCAACTGCGCTTTGGTCAGCATGAAGACACCGTCACCGCCATTATCAAATTCAAGCCAGGTGAACGGAACATCCGGATATTGTTCCATCAGATGTACCATGCTGTTGCCCACTTCACAAATCAGCACACCATTGTCGGTGAGGTAATCAGGGGCGCAGGCCAGAATGCGACGCGTCAGTTTCAGGCCATCGCTACCAGACGCCAGCCCGAGTTCCGGCTCATGGCGATACTCTGACGGCAGATCAGACATATCCTCTTCATCAACGTACGGCGGGTTGGTCACAATCAGGTCGTACTGCACTTTCGGCAGGTCGCGGAACAGGTCGGAACGAATCGGCGTGACGTGATGAATCAGGCCGTGGTCTTCAATGTTGTGTTCTGTTACCGCCAGCGCATCCGGGGAGATGTCTACCGCGTCCACTTCCGCTTCCGGGAAGGCGTAAGCGCAGGCAATGGCGATACAGCCGCTGCCGGTACACATATCCAGAATGTGCTGCGGCTGTGCATCGATAAGCCCGGCGAAGTGGTTATTGATCAGCTCACCAATCGGTGAACGCGGCACCAGCACGCGTTCATCAACGTAAAACTCGTGGCCGCAGAACCAGGCTTTATTGGTGAGGTAGGCAACCGGGATACGTTCATTGACGCGACGAATGACTCGCTCAACGATACGGTGACGCTCGCTGGAGGTCAGCCGCGCATTGCGCATCTCTTCCGGGATATCCAGCGGCAGGTAAAGGGTAGGCAACACCAGTTGTACGGCTTCATCCCACGGGTTATCGGTGCCGTGGCCGTACCAGATGTTTGCCGCGCTAAATCGGCTTACCGACCAGCGCAACATGTCCTGAATGGTATGCAGTTCACTTACTGCCTCATCAACGAAAATTTTATCCATCTTATCCTCCAGGACACGCTCGCAAGAAATTCGGCGGCTAGTTTGCCATGAAGACGGCGATAAATCAGCATTGTCGCTTCGCGTCGCGGCCTAAAAATGCATTTTGCTGAACAGCAGGGAGCGAGTCGGGTACACTGAAAGAAATAAAAGATGAGATGCGCAGATGAAAAAGAAACCATCGCTTAGCGAGGAGGAGCAGACGCTGTTCCGACAATTAATGACCGGCACGCGTCAAATAAAGCAGGATACGGTAGTCCACCGCCCGACACGTAAAAAAATCAGTGAAGTCCCGGTGAAGCGCCTGTTGTCGGAGCAGGCTGATAACAGCCACTATTTCTCTGATGAATTTCAGCCATTGCTGAACACCGAAGGGCCGGTGAAGTATGTGCGCGACGATGTCAGCCATTTTGAACTAAAGAAGATCCGCCGCGGTGACTATTCCCCGGATCTGTTCCTCGACCTGCACGGCTTAACGCAGCTACAGGCTAAGCAGGAGCTGGGGGCGCTGATCGCCGCCTGCCGACGCGAACACGTTTTTTGTGCCTGCGTTATGCACGGGCACGGTAAACATATTCTCAAGCAGCAGACACCGCTCTGGCTGGCACAACATCCGCATGTTATGGCGTTTCACCAGGCACCCAAAGAGTACGGTGGCGATGCGGCAATACTGGTGTTGATTGAAGTCGAAGAGTGGCAGCCGCCTGAGCTTCCCTGAACGCAACGGACGCGCAGAAACGTAAAAAGCCGCACAAGTGCGGCTTTTTTTTCACGGTCCGGCGAATCAGATTGCTTTTGGCATTCTCAGGTTGCAGGGACTCATTTGCCAGTTGTAAACGCCTTTACCGCTCTCATCCAGCGTCACGCTGGCAATCGCGGAGGTAGTGAACATTGGCGGTGTTTCACCCGGGCAAAGCTCGGACACCAGATACCCCACCAACGGCAGGTGAGAAATCACCAGCACAGAGGAAGTACCTTCGTTTGCCAGCGCCTGGAGATAGGCACTGACCAGACCAACATCACCACAAGGGGTCAGTTCGGGCAGGACATCCACGTTGTCTGGCAGGTTCATGCATTCACCCACCTCGTTTAGCGTCTGTTCAGCACGAAGAAACGGGCTGACCAGAACACGTTCGACATCCACTTTTTGACCTTTCAGCCAGGTTGCCATCTGACGAGATTCATCACAACCACAAGGGGTTAAGGGACGAACTGAGTCGCTGGCTGCATCGAGGGCTGCATCGCCGTGACGCATGATAAAAACTTGCATATTGCACCGCTTTTGTTAACCAGAAGCATTAACACTCCCCGCGTGAACAGTTCCATTACGACAGGAAATATCAATGGCCGGGCATTGTGCCTGATCCATTCGATGAATGAAACGCTGTTTTTTACCTCAATGGCGTAAGTATAGTCAATGACTGTTTACAAAATAACCATTGCCGCTTCATTCAACGCCGGATTTACCCTTTTTTGACCTTAACTTACAAAATCAGTTTCCTGCTTGTCCCAAAACTTCTCGCCCTGCTCAGCCATTTGTAACAAAAGCTGACAAGGTGCAAAACGTTCCCCATAAAGCGAAGCCAGGCGCTGCAGAGTTGCGACAATATCACCCGCGCCAAGGGTATCCATATAACGGAACGGGCCGCCCAGGAAAGGCGGAAAACCGATGCCAAACACCGCGCCAATATCACCATCGCGCGAGCTGCGAATCACCTTCTCGGCGAAACAGCGTGCGGCCTCGTTAAGCATCATCATGACGCATCGTTCGGCAATCTGTTCTGCCGATAATTTGCCTGTGCCAGATGCCCCCACAAGCGGGTAAATTGCCGGGTCAGGCTGTTTGTTGCTTTTACGCCCTTTCTTACCGTAAAGATAGAAACCGCGCTCATTTTTTCTGCCTTTGCGATCGTCATTCAATATTGCAGAAACGACGCTTGCAGGGGCACTAAAACGGTCACCGTAAGCGGCCTCCAGTACAGGGATAATTTTAGTCCCGGTGTCAATGCCCACTTCATCCAAAAGTTGGATCGGGCCGACAGGAAAACCAAATTTTACCAGCGCCGCATCGATATTCTCGATACGTTCCCCTTCGCTCAGGAGCCGCATCGCTTCGCTCATATAAGGCGCCAGAATGCGGTTCACGTAAAAACCGGCTTTATCCGCCACGACGATCGGCGTTTTGCCCTGCTTCTTCGCCAGTTTCACCACTGTTGAAATGGTCTGTTCATCGGTACCGGCATGAGGAATGACTTCCACCAATGGCATCTTCTCAACCGGGCTAAAAAAATGTAATCCGATAATATTCCCAGGACGCGCAGCCCTGGCCGCAATATCACCGATCGGCAATGACGACGTATTGGAGGCAAAAATGGTCTGCGGCGCACACTGCGCTTCAATCTCCGCAACCATCTGTTGCTTAAGAGTCAAATCTTCGAATACGGCCTCTATCACCACATCCCGATGGGAAAAACCGCTGTAGTCCGTCGTACCGGAAATGCGCGCCATTTGCGCATCACGCTCAGCAGATTTGAGATGGCGGCGACGCACCTTTTTATCAAGCTGTTCCCAGCTATATTTCAGCGCGTGATTAATGCCTTTCGGATTAATATCTTTTATGCGAACCGGGAGATTACCCTTCACTGCCGTCACGTAGGCAATTCCGCCGCCCATCAACCCACCGCCGAGAACACCAACGGAGCGCAGCGGACCGGCGGCAACCGGGCTGCCGGGGTCTTTTTTCACCTCAGTGCTGGCAAAGAAAATATGCCGTAGCGCCTGCGATTGCGGAGTCATTGCCAGTTGACCAAACGCGCGTGCCTCGGCGTCATAACCACTGCTACTGCCCTGGCTTAAGCCCGTTTCGATAACATTCAGAATACGGGTCGTCGCGGGGTAGTTACCCTGGGTTTTTTGCTCGGTTTTTTTCGCGACCATGCGGAATAACAGCGCGCGGACCAGCGGCCCGGCCAGCAGACGTTCACGTACCGGCAGGCTGCGGCTGGCAGGACGGCCCTGCGCGGCAAGCTCTGTGGCAGCATCCAGCAAAATGGACACCGGCACGACATCATCCACCAGCCCGGCTTTTAGCGCCTGGCGCGCGCGCAGTTGTTTACCGGTCAGGATCATATCCAGTGCAGTGCTTACGCCGACCAGACGCGGCAGCCGCTGGGTGCCACCGGAACCAGGCAGCAGACCAAGCTGCACTTCGGGCAGCCCCAGGACCGTCTTCACATCATCTGTACAAATTCGGCGATGGCAGGCTAATGCCAGTTCCAGACCGCCGCCAAGGCATGGGCCATGGATGGCGGCGATTACCGGGATCGACAGCGCGTGGATCTCGGCCATGATCTGCTGCCCCTGGCGCGCCAGATCTTCGGCCTCTTTGGCCGTTTTGCAGCGATCGATCATGTTGATATCCGCCCCGGCGATAAAGTTATCCGGTTTTGCGGAAATGAACACCACGCCGCGAATCTGTTTGTTTTCACGAATTTGTTTAAGGATGGCGCGTACCTGACTGCCAAACTCCGCCTTTAGCGTGTTCATCTTTTCGCCGGGAACATCAATACTGACAACGGCAACATTGTCCGGGCGTACAACGAGGGTAAATGCTGAGGTCATGTCCATTATTCGGCCTCCAGAACCATAGCTGCGCCAAGCCCGCCTGCGGCACAGGCGGTGACCAGACCAAATCCGCCGCCGCGTCTGCGCAGTTCATGCAAGGTTTGGGTGATCATTCGCGCGCCGGTTGCCGCAAACGGATGCCCGTAAGCAATTGAGCCCCCCAGCACGTTGAATTTGCTGTCATCCACCTCACCCGTTGCCTGCGACCGGCCCAACACATCGCGGGCAAAACGCTCGCTGGCCATCAGTTTCAGGTTGGTCAGGGTTTGCGAGGCAAAAGCTTCGTGCATATCCAGTAAGGTTAAATCCGCCATCGTCAGCCCTGCTCTGTCGAGCGCCAGCGGCGTCGCCCAGGCGGGTCCCAGCAGCATGTCCTGCTGCACGTCAATGGCGGTGAAAGCATAGCTTCGCAGGTATCCCAGAGGCTGCAAACCCAACTCTTTCGCCCGCGATTCGGTCATCAGGATCACCGCTGCCGCGCCATCGGTAAGGGGAGTACTGTTCGCCGCGGTCACGGTGCCGTGTCGACGATCAAAGGCCGGACGCAGTTTGGCGTAATCCGCAAGGCTGGAATTTTGCCGTACATTATTGTCCTGGGTTATCGGATCGCGAAAAGGTGGCGCATAGGCGGTCATCACTTCATCCGTCAGCTTACCTTCCGCCCAGGCCTGCGCCGCAAACTGGTGAGAACGGTGGGCCAGCGCATCCTGTTCCTGACGCGTGATGCCATAGGTTTTCGCCATCTGCTCTGCGGTATCGCCCATGCGTAAACCGGTAGAATATTCAGCTACCGCAGGCGGCACCGGCAGTAAATCACGCAGCCGTAAACGGGAGAAGAGTTTTAATTTTTGCCCTGTGCTACGCGCTTTGTTGGCATCAACCAGCACGCGAGCCAGTTTTTTGCTCACGCCGATGGGCAACACTGATGAGGAGTCAGCACCACCCGCGATACCTGCACGGATCGTCCCCGCCATCAGGCTTTCGGCAACGTTTGCCACCGCCTGAAAACTGGTGGCACAGGCGCGGCTGACGCTGTAGGCATCGGTGTGCACACTCATGCCCGTTCCCAGCACGATTTCTCGCGCGATATTCGGCGCTTCCGGCATTTGCACCACCTGGCCAAAGACCAGTTGTTCAATGATTTCCGGCGGGATTTCGCTACGGGCAAGGAGTTCGCCCACCACCATTTTGCCGAGATCGATAGCCGGAACACCGTGGAATACCGTTGCCTGACGGGCAAATGGCGTACGTAATCCACTGACAATGGCGATGCGGTCGCCCTGACGGGTGACAAGCGGTAATGCCTGACTCATAACACTCCCCTGTTAACAGCATGATGCACTAGTGGTCGGACCTGATAACAGTCTTAACTAATTATTTACATTTAGCCAATGGGGGAAAGAAAAAAGTGGGAGGTAAAACACAGAGATGATTGAAAAAACGCTCCCGCAGGTGCAGGAGCGTAAGCAGGAAGATTAACGCAGACCCAACTGGAAAATCAGGGTTTCCGCTTCGCAAGCAAAAACAAAATCGATATCCAGACGCACGCCGCCATCAACCTCAGTGAACGTTGAGGTGATCTGGCAAGGATCTGACTCTACGCCACGTGCGCGCGCCGTCAGCGCAGCCAGCGTCTCTTCTGCATCGGTGCGGTTTGTGAACACACGGCTATAAGAGGCGGTGCAATCGGAGTTGTCCATGATGGTACCAACATCCATACAGCAGCAAACCGGGGTTTCATCAGCACTGCATTTACTCATTGTGATTTCCTCTGAATTCGCACCCAAGGTGCCAAATAAACGTTGTGCACATTTTACCCCCCTCAATAACGTGTCTCCAGTTGATAATTTGAGGAAGCGCCCTAAGTGACCGAAATCACACTTAAAAATGATCCAGAACAAAAACCACCCATTATCATTAGCGGCGCTGGCCACAATTTTGCCACGCAGATCCCGTTTCGAAGATCACAATTGAAAAATTTTATATACAAGCTTGCAACATTTGCTCTGGTCCGACCTATACTCTCGCCACTGGTCTGATTTCTATGAAGTACCGCAGACCCTACACTTCGCGCTCCTGTTACACCACGTAACATAGTTTAAATAAAAATAACCGGATGAGGTTTTGGTCATGAGCCATAAAAACCTGTTTACCAAATCTGCACTCGCAGTTGCAGTGGCAATCGTCTCCACCCAGGCCTGGTCCGCAGGCTTCCAACTCAACGAGTTTTCTTCTTCTGGTCTTGGCCGAGCCTATTCCGGCGAAGGCGCTATTGCAGATGACGCGGGTAACGTCAGCCGCAACCCGGCGCTGATCATGATGTTTGACCGTCCGACTTTCTCCGCGGGTGCTATTTTCGTTGACCCGGGTGTTGATATTTCAGGCACGTCACCGACAGGTGCCAGCCTCGATTCGAAAAATATTGCGCCAACAGCATGGGTTCCAAACCTCCACTTCGTCGCGCCAATTAATGATCAGTTTGGCTGGGGCGCGTCGGTTACCTCTAATTACGGTTTAGCAACCGAGTTTAATAACAGTTATGCCGCAGGCGCATACGGCGGTAAGACAGATCTGGAAACCCTGAACCTGAACCTGAGCGGTGCTTATCGTCTGAATAACCACTGGAGTTTCGGTCTGGGCTTTGATGCGGTGTATGCCAAAGCGAAGATCGAGCGCTACGCAGGTGACCTGGGCAAAGTCGTTGCTGGCTCAGGCGCATTACCACCGATCCCAGGTCTGGCACAGCAAGTTGCAGGTATCCCGGCAAATACTCAGATAGCTTATCTGAAAGGTGATGAGTGGGGCTTCGGCTGGAACGCCGGTATCCTTTATGAACTCGATAAAAACAACCGTTACGGCTTAACCTACCGTTCTGAGGTGAAAGTCGACTTTGATGGCGATTACAAGAGCAGTCTGCCTTCGGCCTATAACCAGATCCTCGGCAACTTCGGTCTGCCAATGGGCACCGATGGCCGTACCACTGGCGGTTCTCTGACCCTCAACCTGCCGGAAATGTGGGAAATCTCAGGCTATAACCGCGTTGCGCCGCAATGGGCTATTCACTACAGCATGGCCTATACCAGTTGGAGCCAGTTCCAGGAGCTGAAAGCGACAAACAGCAACGGTCAGACTCTGTTCTATAAAGATGAAAGCTTTAAAGACTCTTACCGTATCGCGCTGGGTACCACCTACTATATGGACGATAACTGGACCTTCCGTACCGGTATCGCCTTTGATGACAGCCCGGTTCCGGCCGATAAACGTTCTATCTCCATTCCGGACCAGGACCGTTTCTGGCTGAGCGCAGGTACCACTTATGCGTTTAACAAAGATGCGTCTGTGGATGTCGGCGTGTCTTATATGCACGGTCAGAAAGTGAGCTTCCAGGAAGGCCCGTACAAGTTCACATCAGAAGGTCGTGCGTGGCTGTACGGCGCGAACTTTAACTACGCGTTCTGATTTATTGCAGACGTAAAAAAGGTGAGCTTCGCGCTCACCTTTTTTCGTTTATTCGGAGTCGATATCTTTGAGGTCGCCCTGAATCGCCTGGGCGTTCGGGTTTTCCTGCGGTTTGAGCTTACCGCCGTTGGCGATAAAGTCATGACGCTGGAAGTAGGCTTCACGCACCATGATGTAAGGGTCGGAAGACTGACGCAGCAGACCGTCGGAATCGAGCAACTGCGCGCGGGTTTCAATGCCTTCCACCGTCCATTTACCAACCGACAGCGGCCAGGTCAGCCAGGACAGCACCGGATAGAGCGTATCCGCCATATCACCGCCATCTTCACGAAGCGTAAAGCTGCCGTAGAATGGCAACTGCATGTAAGGCCCGTAGCCAACGCCATAATGCCCCAGCGTGCTACCAAAACGGTGCGGTTCAACGCGCTGCAGTTTCGGGTTCGACATCCCTGCAACATCCATCAGGCCACCCATACCCAGCAAGGTGTTGAGGAAGAAGCGCGTAAAGTGAACCATACCCTGATAGGGATCGCCCTGCAGGAAGTAGTTCACCATGATAGCCGGTTCTTCAAGGTTGCTGGTGAAATTGCTCAGGCCGTTACGCGCGGGCTGCGGCACATAATCACGCCATGCCACCGCAACGGGACGCACAACATACGGGTCCAGGACATTAAAGTTGAAGTTGTACATGGTGCGGTTAAATCCTTCCAGTGGATCTGAACGCCCCTGCGTGTCTCCTGAACTGGCGCAGCCCGCCAACAGTGTGGTTGCCAGCGCAATCGCCGACACACGAAATTTCATAGGTGTCTCCCTGAAGAAAATGGCTTTCGCTGAGTGCCATCCAGAAGGGCACAAACGCAATCTGCCTCGGTTCGCGTCATAAACATGCAAGGCATTGTATCAGCACACCTTGTGTTGTCTACGCAACGCGCGAATCTCATATTGAGCATAGTCGCAGTTTGCCCCCTCGTTTCGTTACAATTTTATCTCATCTTCGCCAAAGTCATATCGCCATAGCTGCCATTATCCCCAAATTAGGAAGAAGCCCTCCAGAGCTTGTAAAAAAAGCCGCTACGCTTAGACCATGGGCCACAAGTAGACAGAGGCAATATGGACGGCATCAAAGACGAGAAAATCGACAAACACAGCGACGGAATAGAAGTGGAAAGCGAAGAGAAAATAGGTGGCGAGCAAATTGAAGTAGATGAAGAGCGCCTCCCCTCCCGCGCAATGGCTATCCATGAGCATATCCGTCAGGACGGCGAAAAAGAGCTGGAACGCGATGCCATGGCGCTGTTTTGGTCCGCCATCGCCGCCGGGCTGTCGATGGGTGCCTCGTTGCTGGCAAAGGGGATTTTTCACGTTCAGCTCGCAGACGTACCGGCCGCCTTTATTCTGGAAAACCTCGGCTATACCTTCGGCTTTATTATTGTGATTATGGCCCGCCAGCAGCTTTTTACTGAAAACACCGTTACCGCTGTACTTCCGGTGATGCAAAAGCCCTCATGGGTCAATTTTGGCCTGATGATGCGCCTGTGGAGCGTTGTACTGCTGGGGAATCTCATTGGTACGGGTATCGCGGCATGGGCCTTTGAATATATGCCGATTTTTGATGAACCGACGCGCGACGCGTTCGTTAAAATTGGTATGGATGTAATGAAGAATTCACCGATGGAGATGTTTTCCAACGCCATTATTTCCGGCTGGATTATCGCCACCATGGTCTGGATGTTCCCGTCTGCGGGTGCTGCGAAAATCGTGGTTATTATTCTGATGACCTGGCTTATCGCCCTGGCCGACACCACCCATATCGTGGTGGGCGCGGTGGAGATTTTTTATCTCATCTTTAATGGCAATATCCACTGGAGCGAATTTTTCTGGCCCTTTGCGCTTCCGACGCTTGCCGGAAATATCTGCGGCGGTACGTTTATCTTCGCGCTACTGAGTCACGCGCAAATTCGCAATGACATGATTAACAAGCGCAAAGCCGAGGCAAAAGCCAAAGCAAAGCAGGAAACAGCCGAAAACAGGGGCTGACTGGCGACACTTTAACCACTCGGGCGCAGGACACTTAACGCAAAGGCGAAATGACGTTATACTCCTGCCGCCTCGTCCCCTTAGTTAAATGGATATAACGAGCCCCTCCTAAGGGCTAGTTGCAGGTTCGATTCCTGCAGGGGACACCAGTACACTTCCTGTAAACCTCTAGCAAATCCGTTATTCCCAAACAAATTCATTAAGTTAAATCACTTCCTTTGTCTATCAATCTCCATTGCCGTTTACCGACATCCAGTTTGTTATGTTGGAACATATGTTGTCGTTGTAAGTTCGATAATGCAGATACCATCAGCATGGGAGTTTTTCTATGGCACTTACTGAGATGAAAGTCAGAAACGCGAAACCTGCGGAGAAACCAGTGAAGTTAACTGACAGCAGGGGTATGCACCTTTTGGTTCATCCCACCGGTTCAAAATACTGGCGGCTGCAATATCGTTTTTCTGGTAAACAAAAGATGTTGGCTTTGGGTGTTTATCCTGAAATATCTCTTGCTGATGCTCGCATGAGGAGAGATGAAGCGAGAAAGCTAATCGCCAACAACATAGATCCAGCTGAGAAACGAAAATCCGAAAAGATTGAAAAAAAAGGACTACTCACATTCGAAACGGTTGCCAGAGAATGGCACTCGAGCAACAGAACCTGGTCTGATAGTCATCGAACAACAGTGTTAAGCAGCTTAATCACTCATCTGTTCCCTGTCATTGGTCAAAAAAATATCAGTGAGCTTAAAACCCGTGATTTGCTGGTACCTTTAAAAAAAGCAGAAGCTACTGGGCATCTTGAACTTGCGGCTCGATTACAGCAAAGAATCACAGCGATCATGCGATATGCTGTTCATAACGCTTTGATTGACCAAAACCCAGCTTATGACCTTGCAGGCGCTGTAACCACTACCAAAAGTAATCATCGCCCTTCCCTCCCGTTCGAACAGTTTCCAGAGCTTATAAAACGGATTGAGGCGTATAAAGGCAAGGGCATAACAAAAATCGCCGTTCAGTTAACTCTACTGACTTTTATTCGTTCGAGTGAACTCCGATTTGCTCGTTGGTCCGAGGTAAATTTCGAAACAGCTTTGTGGACAATCCCCGGAGAACGTGAAGAACTGGACGGAGTTAAATATTCTGGCAGAGGTTCGAAAATGAAAACCCCTCACCTTGTGCCACTCAGTAAGCAAGCCGTAGCCTTGCTGAAAAAACTCCATTCCATAAGCGGTGATAAGGAGCTGATGTTCATTGGGTTCAGCCGTGATGACAAGCCCATGAGCGAAAACACCGTTAACAAGGCTCTTCGTACTATGGGATACGACACAAAAAAGGAAGTGTGTGGGCATGGGTTCAGGACGATGGCATGTAGTGCCCTTATCGAATCAGGACTATGGTCAAGAGACGCTGTCGAGCGCCAGATGAGCCACCAGGAACGGAATTCTGTTCGAGCCGCTTACATCCACAAAGCAGAACATCTCGGAGAGAGAAAACTAATGCTCCAATGGTGGGCCGACTATCTTGATGAATGCAAAGTAGAAAATGTGACGCCATTTACTTACGTAAACCGTACATAGCAGCTTACATAAGGTCAGCCTTGAAAACGTTAATGAGGCTGGCCTTCCTCAAAGGATGCAGCATTTATTCGAATGAGATTTGGATCAGATCTTGTAGCCGATGGCATGAGGTCTATTGCAAGAACTGCAGCAGAGGAATCAGTTAAGTTCAGGACAGATGCCTTAGAAGCAGCACTTGCCCATTCGAAGAAAGATAAAATAATTACAGCTTACAATCGTGGTGAGTATCTTACAGAGCGGGGAGTTCTCATACAATGGTAGGGTGGCTATGTGCAAGCTCAATGGCTAAAAGCTATTGCTGCCTGATTATATAAAAATTAATTTCATTAAAGGAATTATAAAAATGAATGCATATCAAAATGAGAACCTCAAATAATATAAACTTATGAAAGACCAACCCTATCAAATTAATTAAAAGTTGGTTCGTATGTAACTGGCAGTACGATCCAACTTAAAATTTCACCCTTCATATCTAGTTAAATTAAACTGACAATTATTCAAAAGAAAATCGTATACTTCCTTGACCTTTTTATAATTTGAAATGCTGTCATCCCTGCGTGCACCACATCGAAAACCTCTATTCCTAGAGGTGGAAATTATTATTTCCTGTTTAGCCCTTGATAACGCAACATAGATGGCACACTTATCTTCGAAATTATCAGAAGAATATTTCCAAAAAGCTTGATCCTCAATCCCAAGAAAAATAATGACCTTGTATTCCAAACCCTTTGATTTGTGTATGTTCATTATATGTATGCAATTTTCGGCAGAAAACATTTTGGATGCTTCTGGTAATGAATTTGTTACATCAATAGTATACCTAAGATGACGCTCTAATTTATTCCAAAGTTTATCTCTGAATGACTTTGATTTGTACTGCCCCCATTTAGAAATCAACTTGCTCAACCCCAAAAATTCTAGTGTTTTATTAATTGCACTCAGTATACAATCAACACTCGGTGCTTCATCAATTTCTGACTTATACATGGAGATCAGACCGGATATTTTATTGATAAGCTTTGACTCTTGTTCATCTCCTCTATCAACATTATTCAACTCTAAGTATAGCTCGCAAAATTCATTATAACTCGAATGAGACTTATCAGTATAAATTCTAAACAGGCACGAAAAGAATTTACCTAAAGGTTCTTTTAGTGCATCCTGAAGCTCGGTCATGTCTAAATTATTTATTCCTGCTTGTGTTAATTTATCTCTTAAAACGGATGTGTACAAAGATGATTGTTGTTTAGTTAACACACATATATCTTTTTCATTAACACCTGAATCTATCATGTCATTCAATTTTTGTACTAAATTATCAGCCTCTTCAGATTCATTATTATAAACATGTATAGAACAGTTCACTGGTTTTTCTTTAACAGTCATCGAACTATTAGATGACTGTATAAAATTCACAAAACAAGTTAAAACATCTTGGATTTCTTTACTAGAACGATAGTTTTTTAACAAAAACTTATCTTTTGCAGAGAAATCCCTCCGAAAATCTTTAAATACCGTTGGAGAGGCATCAGCCCAAAGCATTATACTTTGATTTATATCACCTACGGCATTCAATACAATATTATCTTTTAGGAATAAGAGCTTTAATAATTCGTACTGGTCAAATCTTGTATCTTGAAACTCATCGACAAAAACATGGCTATAACTAATTGAAAATATTTTTGCAATATCAGGTCTTGACTTAATAATTCTAATTGCAAGAGTTCTAATGTCATTGAAACTGATTTTATCTTTACCGTTGGAGTTTTTTTGTTCAAAATCGATATCATAACCTTTATTAGGTCGATCTTTAATAGGTAAAACGTTTTTAAATCTATCTACAATACTTTTACAAAATGCGTCGAAAGTATAAGAATCAAAGCGATTACCAGTAACCCCACATCGCTTCATGATTCGTTCCTTAATATTAACCTGTGCTTCTTTTTTCGTCGAAAGACATAATATTCTTTTAGGCCACGGACAAATGCCAGTTTGCAGAAGATAATTAGCTTTTTGAGCAAGAAATTCTGTTTTACCTGCTCCCGCTCCGGCTAATATAGAAACTGAATTGACCTCATGTATTAGATCCATCAATTCGTCAGTAGGTTCAATACCCTCTGATAAACACCAATGGCGGGTCATTCTATAGTTTCCTCTAATATTTTAACAACTTTATCGAGCAAGCGAGTCAATTCAGGTGGTAACTTCCTAATGATTTCATCATCGTTATATTTATCTTGTATTAATGAAAACATTCTTAAATGCGCTGCTGGTTTACTTTTATTAGATAAAAATCTATATCTATACCAGAGAAAATCATTCAGATATCCATCACCAAAAGCATAACGAACCCCAGTATTACTGCTCTTCAAAACAGCATCAATCAATTGCTTTTCATTTTCTTTTTCAATTTTATTTGGACCATTTTCGCCATATACTTCATCTTTGACACAAAATATTTCAGGGAATGCACAAATCATTGAGTAATCAATATCTAAAGGAGATGAAAAAAACACATTGCAAACTTCAAGCTCTTCTATAATATTTTTTACAACTTCGTCTGGCGTTCCTTTTTTATATTTTATTCTAAAATCATGAGGGTTTCTATCAGAATCCCACGCTGGAATGTGTTGAGTAATAGATTTTTTAATATAATTTGTCCCATTCCCAGCATCTACCACTTGCTCAACAGCATACTTCATTCGACCAAAACCGCCCCCATTCCTATCAATATCTAAATCTAAAAGCGTGACATAAGGTATTTTCAAAGATTTGAGCAATCGCCAAAAGTGGTTAACATGCCGCCCTCCCAATGGAACAACTGATATAGAATTTGCATCAATATTTTTAGAATAAATCTCAAGCAACCTTGGGAAAATAATTTCTTCACTATCCCCCTCTCCAAAGATCACAAGCTTCGAAAAATATATTTCAGGATAAGCTTTAACGGCTTCTTTTACAAATTTAGAATTTTTATCTTTATCTTCTGGAAGCGAAAGCTCACATATAATAGTACATTTACTTTCATTGTCTAATCTGAAATGACGGATTTGTTCAGGATCGATTCTACTCAAAATTGATGCGGAATGAGATGATAGAATAACTTGGCAAAAATCATAGCCACCATATTCTTTTACTAAATTAATTATCCTTCCCAAATAATGGGGTGATAAATGATTTTCTGGTTCTTCAAGGCAAATCATATTAAAGATCGGCAACCGCATTTTTTCTTGATTGAAGTTACATGCCTTCCCTTCTGATAAAAGTTTTCTAGTGTTCCTATCAATATCGAACATGGCTTTTATTAAAGAAAAGTAAACTAATGATTTTTGCCCATCACTTAGCCTATCAACACCAACTCTATTACCCAACTCATTTGGATCAAACTGTAACTGCAGTAACTTTAATATTTCATCAATATTGGAAATAGGAAACTTAAGTTGTGCATGAGAAAGATACCTCCCCTTGTATATACTATTCCAACTTTTGTTAATGGCATCAGCAATTTCTGAAAGTGCAGGGTTGGTATCTGTTAACTGATTAAGAGCATTTGCTTGTCCCTCAAGCAATGTTTTATAATCACCAGACCATTCTATTGCTTTAAGTAATCTACCTAAAACTGCTTTTGAAGAATACTTTAATTGAATTAATGGATCACGATTTGCTGGTACATAACTTAACTGTATAGAGTTTCTAATTGCAGATGAGCATTTGGTCTTATCATCTTCATCAGGGTCATCATCGCAGCAATTCAAGATCCATATGTTTTCCTCTATGTCTCCTAAAGGATTTAGCTCATAACTTAGTGTCGCTTCTAAACGAACTCTAAAAATAAGCTCACCAGCATCATCATCAAAAGTTAAATGTTCAATTAAAGGAGGTATGCTTAATTCGCCTACACTAGGATCAGGAAAATGGAACCATGCTTCTATTATAAGTGTTTTATCAGTTTCACTTTCGTCATCATTATGATAAAAATCATTATGTGATATTGTTCTAAGCGATTGATCAACACTAAAAAGCTTGCACAATGCCTCCATGACAGTGCTCTTGCCGGTCCCATTCGATCCAATAAATGTTGTCAGATTTTCATGAAAACATATAAGTTGAGGAACATCGTTTGATATGCTCTTAAATCCAGAGATGAAAACCTTACTCAGTTGCATAATCTGTCCTTTCAAGCTAATTAACAACATAGAGAAACGTAATTTATTTAAGATTAGCTAGTTATTAGCCCTCCTATCACCTTGCTAAAATATTCAATGAATTGAGGAGTTGTGTATCTAACGTTTCTGTTGCAGGTAAAGGTAATCCATTTGATTGACGATATTTTTTGATAGCTGTACGTGTTGCTGGCCCCATAACACCATCAATAATGCCGTCATAGTATCCCTTATCAAAAAGCGCAAACTGAACTCGCATGATCAGTCTTCTTCTCTTTTCTGAATCAGCAGATAAATTACCAACTGGTGCTCGCGGGGTTGCCGAGGATGTAGAACTCGTAGAGCCGGAAGATAATGACCTGGTTGAAGTTGAAGGTGCAGACCCTACGTCACTTCCAGCAGTAGAAGAATCATAGGATTTCGGGTAGTAAGGTGTAGAGCTCCCACCATAATACCCACCACCGGATGAAGACCTATGAGAACTATGACTACGATGCGAACTATGGCTACGGTGACCCGCGATATAAAACGGAACATCAGTGTTCAATGGAGCCAGAACAAGATCATGGTCATTCAAAGGATTAGCCCGGAGATCATCGATTGCAGTAGCAGAATCACTCGCCCAGACAGAGTTGTTTAGAGCAAGAAAGCCAGGTAACAATGAAGCAAGTTTCAATCTTTTCACAGGATTGGCCTCGGTGTTTGATGAAATTTTCCTTTTGAAGAGCTGAAATACCCTGCACACGATTTCTTCATAGTGCATTCATCACACTCTTCTGGGTAGTAGTTTTTCCAGTCAGAGATTGACTGAACTGCAAAGGACCATAAATTTTTCGGTAACTGGCAAAGTGGATAATTAAAAAAAGTCAAAGGAATACCCGAAAGTTGAGATATCCTATCAGCCGAATTGAATATTTGAGTATCTTTGTAGTTATCGATAGATATACGTTCCCAATTCTTTCTGGCCCAGCCAGTAGATTCAAGTCCCATTATGGAAATTTGATTAACATTTGAAAAAACCCGGCTGGTGAATTCAACAAGTTCTGGTAGTTCTTTGATATTCAATTTCGTAGGGATAAATCTAAGCTCAATGTTAACCCCAAGATTACCCGCATTAATTATCCCAGCAACGGTATCATTAAACGCTCCACTACTACCAACCAGCTGATCATGTATTGAAGCATGAGACGAGTAAAGAGGTATTCCGAACGTGATTTTGATATTTTTTGTCCGGTCTTTAACACATTTTGAAAATCTCGTGTCAGAAAAAGCTCTACCATTTGTGAGGACATGTAAAGACGTTTGCGGAGCGTTTTCAGCTACAAAATCCAGGAACGAGAGGAACTCCTCTCCATAGAGTAAAGGCTCTCCCCCACTTACTCCAATAACTCCTTCGAAATCGAATGCGGCGATTGCCAGAGCTGACTGCATCAACAACCAGTCATCATTTGCTGCTTTGGGCGGCTGGGAACAAAACAGGCATTTATTGTTGCAACGTTCAGTGACCAAGACAGTGTTGTGATTTGCTCTTCTGGACAGGAGAACCCGCATCATATTGCCATTGTTAATTAT